>Ga0116193_1000309_pt1 | contig 48104 bp, 37 predicted proteins | sample AD_UKC115_MetaG_FD_89892 | JGI IMG/M metagenome (GOLD analysis project Ga0116193, IMG submission 89892) | Active sludge microbial communities of municipal wastewater-treating anaerobic digesters from Hong Kong - AD_UKC115_MetaG | ecosystem: Engineered > Bioreactor > Anaerobic > Digestate... | reverse complement strand
TGTTTAATTTTTAATTTCTTTTTTTTAATTTTAATTTTAAACTATTATTATATTTTTTACAAAAAATTTTTAAAAAGTTATATTTTTGGTTTAATTTTTTTAACAAATTATATAAATAAACAAAGTTATAAAAAATATTATTTATAAAAAAATATAATTGGTTTAAAACATGATTAAATTTATCTTAAAATTCATAAACTCAAATGAAACAAGAGAAGTGTTTATGGATGAACAAACATTTTCTGAATATTCTGATGGTATTAATAAAGAAAATATTGAAGGTCTTGAACCTGAATCTTTAAATATCATTTTAGATTTGAAAGATAATGATTATAAAATTCAATATGTTAATGTAAAATCTCGTGTAGTTTTAAACCATGATTTTAATATCAAAATTAATGAACCTTTTTTTGAAGAATTTCCTATTTTCAATGAATTATTCCTTAGAGATGTTTTAGAAACAATTAAAGAGCATTCTGATTGTAAATTTGATATTTTTGTGTTCCAAGATGATGTATTAATGCATTTATTTAAAGTTACCATGATTAGAACACCAAACTCTTATATATGCTTATCATCTCCTAAATTAAGATTTAAACAATTTGAACAAATTTCTCCACGTGTTTTAGAATCTTCATCTGAAGCTTTATGTATTTTTCAAAATCATAAAATCGTTTATGCAAATAAATCATTTGCTAATTTAGTATCCAAAACTTTAGAACAATTAGATGATATGGAAATATTACCAGGGGATGATTTTCCTGGTGCAGATGATGCAAAACTATTAGAAGCTTTTGATAATTTAAGAGCTGGGAATTCTTTTTATTATGATCAAGAACTAAAAACTAAAATTAATGGAGAAGAACGTTTTTTTAAAATTTTCTTATCTTCAATGACTTATAGAAATAATCAGGCTATACAGTTAACCGCTATAGATACTACAAAACAGAATATATTAAATGAAATTTCATTTAGCACTAATAATGAAATACAAACTCTTAGAAGTATAGGTAATATTGCAGTGTTTAAACAAGAAAGTAGCGCTACTGATATTAGTTGGTCACCAGAATATTTAACAATTATGGGGTCTTTACCATCTTCAAAATCCCTTAAATATGATTTGTTTGATTATATTATTATCGAAGATAAAAATTTATTTGAAAAAACTTGGATTAAATCTATTAGAAGTAAAACTGATGTTATATCTGAATTCAGAATTAAAACTGCCGAAGATAAAATTAAATATTTATATTTATATTCAAAGATGAAGTATGAAGATAATGGTAGAATTTTATCTATAAATGGGTTTATTCAAGATAGAACTGAGATTAATGAAAGTAGACATAAATTATTAAATGAATTAGATCAAAGAGAGATTGCAATTAAAGAGATGCATAAAGAATCTCAAGATATTTTAGATAATATTTTAGATCAAACAGATTTAGAGTTAAATAGTGAGGAATTCACTCCTAAATTTATTGTAGAAAAGAATCAAAATAGACGTAATGCTTTAAATATAATTCAAGAAAAGATTCATGAGTCTCCAAATATTTCATCAATAAATCTTGTGGATGTTTTAACTCCATTTATTAAAACTCAAATTAAATTTTATAATGTAAATAATGTTGATTTTAATGTTAAAGTTTTAGCAAATGTTTCTGTATCTAGAAAAACAGCTATTGTAATGGCTTTAATAATTAATGAGATTATAGATAATATTATACGGGAAGTTTCAACATACCATGAAGAAGAAGTTATAATAAGGGTTGATTTAAATGTTAATGAAGATATTTTCATTAATGTTGAAACAAGTGTGATTAATATTTATGGGAAATCTGATTTATCAACTAAAGTACTTAAAAACTTAGTTAAAGAGTTAAATGGTAATTTAAAAGTTAAAAGAGAAAAATTTAATACTTTAATTGATGTTGTTTTAGAATCAGAAAAATAATTTAAAAGAGTAATTTAAAAGATTTAAAAAAAATTGTTTATATCTTATTTTTTTTCAATTTGTTCTTGAAATCTTTTGATTTCAATATTTAAATCTTGTAAATTTAAGAGTAAATGGCATGCTTCCACACAATCATCTGCTTTTATGAAAGCATATATTTGAGATAAATATTCCTTTTTTAAAGTTAATAAAGACTCCTCTAAGTTTATTAAAGTTTCTTTATCATATTGAGTTAAATCATTAAATTGGCTTTTGATTTTAACAATCTCCTAAAAGGTATTTACTTTTTGGAATCTTTTGATTTTTTAATTGCTATTTCTATTATATATTTTAATTCTCGATCATTAAATGGTTTGGATATGTAGCCTGATGGAGTTGTTTTTAAAGCATTTTCAATAATTTCTTTATTTGTGTTTGCAGTTAAAAATATGATTGGTATATCTTTGGTTTTTTGTATTTCTTTTGTAGCTTCGATACCGTTCATTTCTCCTTTTAACATTATATCCATAAGAATTAAATCTGGGTTAAATTCATCAGCTTTTTTAACAGCTTCTTCACCATAAGCTATTGTTCCAGGTACATTGTAACCAAAATCTTCAAGTCTTAATTTGATATCTAATGCGGTAATCATTTCATCTTCAACAACTAATATAGTTTCTTTTTGATCTGCAACTGGTTCTGGTTTTTTAGGTTCTGTTACAGGTGCTGTTTTCTTTTGTTGAAGTTTTGGTTTAGGTTTTTCAGCAGTTTCTGCTCCTGATTTACCAATACTTCCTTCTATTGTGTTTTTAAATTCGTTGTCATCAAATGGCTTTTTAATTACATCTACATTTTTATAATCAGATTCTTCAAGTATTTTTTGACCATCGTGTCCAGTCAAGTAAATAACATTTATGCCTGCTCCTAATATGTCTTGTGATGCTTCTATTCCATTCATATCTCCTTTGAGACCAACATCCATAAGGACAAGATCAGGTTTTTGGCTTAAAGCTGTTTCGATAGCCTTTTTTCCTTCTGAAACAATTCCTATAATTTCATAACCCATATCTTCTAGTCTGAATTTCATATCTGTTGCAGTTATGAGTTCATCTTCAACAATAAGAATCTTTTTATTGGACATTATCTTTCCTTCCCTTTAATTACCCTTGTTTAAATTTTATTTTAAAAATAATTGTAAATTTATGTTATGTTTTATTATTTATTTTTGTATTGTATATAAATTTTATTATAATTATTTTTATTAGTGGAAACAGTAATATTTTTGAATATTATTGTTTTTTATTATTTTGATTTTTTTATTAAAATTTATTAGGATTTTTATTAATTTGTATTATTTTTTTATTAATTTTGTTTAAAAATTATTAAAAATTAAGTTTTTTTTTAAATTTTATAAATTTTTAAAATTTAAATAATAATAGTTAGATAAATATAATCTATATAGGTTTAAAAAACTTTCCTTGATTATTAATTTTTTTATTTTTTTTGGATTAATTTGAGGATAAAATATTTTTTAATAAATTTATTATATTTGATAAATATTTAGTTTATGGAGTAATTTGTTATGGCTAGAGAATATGTAGGGGAACAAAAATTATTAAAAGATGTACACCATGATGTTAAAAACAATTTACAAGTCCTTATAAGTTTATTAAATTTAGAGGGTCGTTTTGATACATCTTCAAAAGAAGAAATTATTGAAAAATCAGCTGAACGTATTAGATCAATGGCTTTATCTCATGAAAAAGTTTATGAATCTGAAGATATTGCTCATGTGAATTTAAATAGTTTTTTAGTTTCTTTTGTTAGAGATATGAATACATTAAATTCTAAAAGCAATATTGCTGTTAATATTGATGCTGAAGATATAGAAGTTAAATTAGATGTTTCTATACCTTTAGGTTTAATTATTAATGAAATATTATCTAATGTTGCTAAGCATGCTTTCCCTGATGATAGAGAAGGTAATTTAAATATAGATTTAAAACGTGATGGTGATTATGCTATTTTAGTTATTGGTGATGATGGTATTGGAATGCCTGAAGATGTTGGTCCAGGTAGTTCTTTAGGAATGACTATAATTTATAGTTTAGCTGGTCAAATCAATGCAGATTTAGATATTGATAAGGATAATGGAACAAAATATACAATTAAATTCCCAATTGGGGAATAATTTTTATATTTTGTTTTTATTTTTTAACTCATAGTTTAAATAAGATAAGTAACAAATTATTATTAATATTAATTAGAAAAGATGATTTTTAAAATTTATTTTAAAATCATTTATTAAAATAAAAAAACTAATCAAAAAAATTTGTATTATTATTATAGGTGTTATTAATGGCAAAAAAAGATGATAAAATGAGTATGCCTATGAGTGGTGCAGGATTAGTAAGATATTTTGATGATGAAAGTGTAGGACCAAAGGTTTCACCAGAATCCATCGTAGTAATCACTATTATATTAGCTATTTTCTGTTTCGTTTTAAGATACTCTGTTTAAATATAATTTATAAGTTATTTTTTAGAAACAATATTTTTTTAGACTTTTTTTATAAAAAAAGTTCACACTATTTTTTTTTAATTTTTAAATTTTTAATTTTCAACTACTTTTTATTAGATAAGTTAAATAAAAATAAATATCAATATATTTTATAACATAATTTTAATTTAAGATTTTATAACAAAATTTTTTTACTTTAATATTCAGTGATATAATGGATTATTTTGAACGACTAGAACAAGAAACACATGAATTATATGATATAGCTAATGAAGCTAGATCCAAAGGATTAGATGTTGAAACACATACTGAAATTCCATTAGCTAAGGATTTAGCTGAAAGAGTCGAAGGGCTTGTTGGTCCTGAAGGAGTAGCTAAACGTATTAAAGAATTAGAAGATGATAAAAGTAGGGAAGAAGTTGCTTTTCAAATAGCTTCTGAAATAGCTTCTCAAGAAATTGAAGAAACAGGTGAAAAAGGAGCTAATAAAAGAGAAGAACTTGCTGATCAAGGTTTAAGAACAGCGTTAGCTATTTTAACTGAAGGTGTAGTTGCAGCTCCTTTAGAAGGGATTGCTAAAGTAGGTATTAAAGAAAATTTTGATGGTACTAAGTATTTAGCTGTTTATTTTGCAGGACCAATCCGTAGTGCTGGAGGTACAGCGGCAGCGTTAGCAGTTTTATTAGGTGATCAAATTAAAGTTGCTACAGGTTTAAGTAATTATAAGCCTATTGATGATGAAGTAGAAAGATATGTTGAAGAAGTAGAATTATATGAGTCTGAAGTAACTAATCTTCAATATTCTCCGACTCCTGAGGAAGTAAGAACAGTTGCACGTAATATGCCAGTTGAAGTTACTGGGGAAGCTACTGATCCAATTGAAGTTTCACATAAGGATTTAGAAAGAGTTGAAACTAATAATATTCGTGGTGGGGCACTTCTTGCTATGATTGAAGGTTTGGTTCAAAAAGCGAAGAAAATTATTAAATATTCTAACACTTTAGGATTGCCAGGTTGGGATTGGTTAAAAGAATTTACTCATGAAAAACCTAAGGATGAAAAAGAAGGGGGTGAAGAAGAAGATTCTTCCCCTAAATATATTCAAGATATTATAGGTGGTCGTCCTGTTTTAGGTTATCCTTCTGAAAAGGGTGCTTTTAGATTACGATATGGTCGTTCAAGAAATACTGGTTTAGCTGCTATGGGAATTAATCCTGCTGCAATGGAATTAGTGGGTTTTTTAGCAGTTGGAACTCAAATGAAAATTGAATTTCCAGGTAAAGGTACTTGTGCTGTTCCTGTAGATTCTATTGAGGGACCTATTGTTAAACTTAAAAATGGAAATGTTATTAAAGTAAACACTGTCAAAGAAGCTAAAAAAATCAAGGGGGATGTTGCAGAAATTCTTTTCTTAGGAGATATGTTGGTTGCTTTTGGAGAATTTTTAAGAAACAATCAACCTATGTTAGGTGCAGCTTGGTGTGAGGAATGGTGGATAGAAACAATCCGTAATTCACAAAAGTATATTGATGACGGTGAAAAGTTAGATTTATTGGAACTTGAGCATAAAGAGTTATCTGCTAAAGAAGCTTTTGAATTTTCTAAAGAGTATAATGTTCCTTTACATCCAGCTTATGTGTATTATTATAATGATGTTACAATTAAAGATTTAAATACTTTGATTGTTTGGTTAAACTCTTTTAAAGATTCTTATGTTGAGGGGGAACCTTTTGTTTTGGATCTTTCTTATCAAAAACGTATTTTGGAAGTATTAGGAATACCTCATAGATTAGAAGGTTCTAAAGTTATCATTGATTCTAATATAGCTTATGCTTTATTAAATACTTTAATATGTGAGTTGGATGAAAATAAAGATAGTGTTATTGATGCTTTAAATGATATTTCTGATATTGAAATTAAGGATAAAGCTCCAACTTATATAGGAACTCGTGTAGGTCGTCCTGAAAAGTCTAAAGAAAGATTAATGCGCCCTGCTCCTCATGTGCTTTTTCCTATAGGTCATGAGGGGGGTAGTAGAAGATTAGTTGCTGAAGCTGCTAAAAAAGGTAATTTGAAAGTTGATATTGCTAGACGGAAATGTCCTAGTTGCCAGTCATCTTCATTTTCTTCTTTATGTCCTAATTGTGGAACACCAACAGTTAAAGTTAAACCACAGGTTAAAACAGTTAATCTTAGTGCTATGTTAAGAAAGGCTTCTGATAATGTTGGTGTTAGACAAGTTGATGAAATTAAAGGTGTTGTTGGTTTAATTTCTGAAGATAAACTTCCAGAACCATTAGAAAAGGGTATTTTACGTGCTAAAAATCATGTTTTTACTTTTAAAGAAGCAACTATTCGTCATGATTCTACTGATTTACCATTAACACATTTTATTCCACGTGAAGTGGGAGTAACTGTTGAAAAACTTTTAGAAATGGGTTATGAACATGATTGTTATGGTCAACCTATTGAAAATGATAATCAAATTATAGAACTTAAAGTACAAGATATAGTTGTTTCTCAAAATTGTGGAGATTATTTAGTTAATGTTGCAAATTATATTGATGATTTGTTAGAAAGATTTTATGGAATGGACAGATTTTATAATGCTAAATCTCGGGATGATATTATTGGTCATTTAGTTGCAGGTTTAGCGCCACATACATCTGCAGGTGTTTTGGGTCGTATTGTAGGATATACTGAAGCTTTAGCTTGTTATGCTCATCCTTATTTCCATTCTGCTAAAAGAAGAAATTGTGATAGTGATGAGGATAGTGTTATTCTTTTATTAGATGCTTTAATTAATTTTTCAAAATCTTATCTTCCAAGTACTCGTGGAGGAAGTATGGATGCTCCTTTAGTTTTATCTTCTAGAATTGATCCTGAAGAAATTGATGATGAGTCACAAAAAGTGGACATTATGACACGTTTCCCATTAGAATTTTTTGAAAAGACTCAAGAACCTTTAAAACCTGCTGAACTTTTGGATTATGTGGATAATGTAGGTATGCATCTTGGTACTCCAGAGCAATATGAGAATTTGATGTTTTCTCATCATACTTCTAGTATTCATGCGGGTCCGCATCTTTGTCTTTATAAAAGATTGAATTCTATGTCTGATAAGGTTGAAGCTCAGATTAATATTGCTGAAAAGATTCGGGCTGTTGATCAAAGAGGTGTTGTTGAGGGTGTTCTTTCTTCTCATTTTTTACCGGATATTATGGGTAATGTTCGTGCGTTTTCTAGACAAAAAGTTAGATGTACTAAGTGTAATGCTAAATATAGACGTATACCTCTCTCTGGTAAATGTAAATGTGGTGGAAATCTTGTTTTAAGTGTTTCTAAAGGTTCTGTTACTAAATATCTTGAAATTTCTCAGGATTTGGTAAATAGATATCCTGTATCTCATTATTTATCTCAAAGATTGGAAATTCAAGAGTTTGGTATTGATTCTTTGTTTGAAAGTGATAAGTCTAAGCAAAGTTCTTTGGATTTTTTCTTTGGATAATTTTTTATTCTTATTTTTTGATTTTTATTACCTTTTTTTATTACTTTTTTGTTGATTTTTTCTTAAAGTATTACTTGCTTTTTTTTAAATATACATTTTTTATTTTTAGGTAATTGGTTAATTTTTATTAATTTTTTTGTTGATTTTTGTTTAAATTTTCATTTTTTTATTAAAAATTTTTAAGGTTTTTTGTTAATTTTTTTGTTAATTTTTTTGTTGAAATATTTGATTTTTTTGGCCTTATTTTATTTGTTTTTATTTTTTATTGGTTTATGCATGGTTTATTTTATTAATTAGTATTTTTAGTATTGTTTTTATTTTATATATGGTTTTTATCTCTTTATTTTTCATGTTACTAGTTTTTAGTTTGTTGTATTAATTTTATGTTTTAATTTAATAAGTATTACTCTTAAGCTTTCTTATTTATTCCTTTTTGAGTAATACTTTAATTAGTTTTATATACTGATTTTTACAGAATATAATATTGTAATTAATTGATTTTTTTATTCTGATAATTCATTAATATTGAAGTTGATATTTTCGGAACACAATTATTTTACTTTGTTTATATACTAACATTTGGTGAATATACGAACATTTAAATATTAATAGTTATAGATACTAAATTGTAAAATTAATAAAAAACATATTCATGATAGAAATGAAAAGTGGGAAAAATTTCTATTTAATAACCAATGTGGGGCATTGTTTACATGAATATTATTGTTAGGATGATATAATGGAAAACAAATTTAAGACAGGTCTAGTTACACCTAAAAAAGTTAAATTAGCAGTAATTAAAAATAACGGAGTTGTAGAAAACTTCAGTTATGAAAAATTATTAAAATCATTAGTAATGGTTGAAGCTCCTTTCTTTGAATGTGAAAAAATAGTTTCAACAGTTGTAGAATCATTATACGATGGAATAACAACTAAAGAAATTAAAAAAATGGTTTATGAAGAATTAGAAGTTGTAGATCAAGAAGCAGCAAATAAATACTTAGCAAAAACAACTTTAAAAGTACGTACTTCAAGAGACAAAATTGAACCATTTGATTTATCAAGAATAGCAAACACATTAACCGAAGAAACTGGAGCAAGCCAAGAAACAGCTTTCCAAATCGCTTCAGATGTATGGAAAGAACTAAAGAAACTAAACGTAGAATACTTAACAGCACCAATGATCCGTGAAATAGTTAACACAAAATTAGTTGAATACGGATTAGAAGACTTAAGAAGTAAATACACACGTTTAGGAATTCCTGTTTATAATATTACAAACTTAATTGAAAATGGTAATAACAGTAATGCAAACATGATGCACAACCCTGAAACCATACACAAATATGTAGCAGATGAAGCATTAAAACAATATGCATTATTAAATATGTTACCAACACACTTAGCTGATGCTCACATGAGTGGAGACATTCACATACACGATTTAGAATACTTCGCAGGAAGACCAATAAATTGTCTCCAACATGATATAAGAGCATTCATCAAATACGGACTTAAAGTAGATGGAACTGGAGACCACACATCAGTTGCTGGTGCACCATCCCATATGGAAACATTAATGAACCATACCGGAGAAGTAATGCTCGCCGCACAACAAAACATGTCTGGTGGACAAGCAATGAGTCTATGGAATGTATTTGTAGCACCATTCGCACGAGGCAGAAGCTATGAAGAGGTTAAACAATGTGTGCAAATGTTAATATACAACCTTAACATGGCATATGCTGCAAGAGGATCTCAAGTACCTTTCACAACAATGCAATTAGAATTCGGTGTACCAAACTTCTTAAAAGAAGAAACAGCATATGGGCCAAAAGGTGTTGAATGCGGAACTTACGGGGACTTTGAAGATGAAACCCGTATGATTGAAAGAGCATTCACAGAAATATTACTCGGTGGAGATGCAGATGGAAAACCACACCTCTTCCCAAATACAATTTACACATTAAGACCTGAAACATACAAAGGAGATTATGAAGAAGACTTAAGACTTGTTCATGAATTATCTGCAAAATACGGATCCAGCTACTTTGTTAACATGTTCCCAGATTACAGAGGAAATATGAGTAACTACATGGGTTGCCGTACATCCCTAAGTGATAATTGGACAGGAGATTGGGAGCAAGATACTTTAAGAACAGGTAACCTTGCAATGGCTACAATCAACTTACCAAGAATAGGATACACAGCTAAAGATGAAGATGAAGCTATTGAATTATTAGATGAAAAAATAAAACTTGTTGAAGAAGTAATAATGATTCGTCGTGAACAAAGTTTACATGCATTAAACGACTGGAACATATTACCATTCCTTAAACAAGATTATGAAGATGACACATATTACCACATCCAAAATGCTACATTAAGTTATGGTTACAATGGATTAAATGAAATGTTAATGGCACTCTTTGGAGCAGGTATAGATGATGCAGACTCCAATAAGTTTGGTGTCAAATTAATTAAACATATCCATGAACATGCATTAGACATGCAAAAAGAAACTGGATTAAGATGGAGTACAATCCAAACTCCTGCAGAATCAACAGCTTACAGATTTGCAATGCTCGACCATGAAATGTTCGGAGATAAAGCAATACTCAATGGTACTGAAGGAGCATACTACTACACAAACAGTAGTCATGTACCAGTAGACACAGACATGTCATTAATACGAAAAATTAAAACAGAAGATCAATACCATAGATACACTCCAGGTGGACACATATTCAATGCATATATGGGAGAATCATACAGTGACCCAGATAGTCTCATGAGTCTAACTGAAAAAATAGCTAAAAACAGTGATATTGGTTTCTGGGCTTACAGTTCAGCTTTAAGTTTCTGTCTAAACTGTAAAACTTTAATGAAAGGATTAAACAATAAATGCCCAACCTGTGGAGAAGTTGACGAAGTTGAATGGTATGACCGTATAACTGGATATGTCCAACAAGTAGGTCATGCAAAATCCGCAAATGGTGGATGGAACGCTGGTAAAAGAGCAGAATTAAAAGATCGTCGTAGATTTGAAGAAGGAGAATAATCTTTTCCTACTTTCAAATTATTCATAATTCTTTTTAATCAATATAAAGTTAATTTTTTTATCATCCTTAATTAACTTTATAATTTTTTATTTTTTTTATACTATTTTTCCTATTTTTTTTAAATCTAATTTTTTTTTAATAATTAATAAAAACTTATAATAAAGTTTAAATAATTTTAAACTAAAATTTTATAAATGTATAATTAAAATTATGAGGGATTATTAATTTTAATATTAATATAATCTGTTTATTAATTTCGTATAAAAAGGTGGTTTATATTTCAGAAGAAAACTCACAAGAAAAAATTGATAGTTTAGAAAAACAATTAAAAAATAAAAACCAAAAAATTAAAAATCAGGCAGTGGAATTAGATAATTTAACTAATCATGTTGTCCCTGAACTTAGAAAGGAAAATAAGGAGTTAAAGAAGCTTAAAAAAGAGTTAACTTCTGCTTTAGAAGAAAGTACTAAAAAGTATTTTAATCAATTAGAAATTAATGCTGATTTAAGTGATAGCGTAGCTAAAAAAGGTGCTGATCTTCAATTAGCTAAAGTTCGATTTGATGAATTAGAATCTCAAATTTTAGAAATTGAGAAAAAAGGGTTAGCTCAAGTTGAAGCTGAAGAAAAAGCTAAAAAAGAAGGTAAAAAACCTAAAACTGAAGAAAAAGAAGTTAAGGATGAACATTCAAATGGGGAGGAATCTTCTGAAAAAGTAGATAAATTAACTGAAGAGTTAAATAAAACTAAAAAAGAGCTTAAAAATAAATCTAAAGAGTTAAATCAAAAAGCTAATGATTTAAAAAATAAGAATAAAGAATTATCTAAACTTAATGAGGAAACATCCAAACTTAAATCTGAATTAGCTAATGTTAATCGTGAATTAAGAGAATTTAAGCAATCTCAATCTAATAAAAAGGATAGTATGAAGGGGGATATTGCTAAACTTGAAGATGAAATTTCTAAATTAAACGATGAAATATCTAAACGTACTAAAAGTAATGATAAACTTCATACTGAAATATCTAGTAAAACTAAAGCTATCAATAAACTTGAGGAACAAAATAAGAAGCTTAAGAAAACTATTAAATCTCAATCTGAGAGAGGTTTCTTTGATAGATTAAAGAATAAATCTCCAGATAAAGATTAAAATTAAAGAATTATTTTTAATTCTTTAATACTTTTCTATTTTTTTTAAATTATTTTGATTTTTATGTGTTCTGATACTTATTTTATGGGTTTAGCTATTGATGAGGCTAAAAAATCACTTGATGAGGGAGGTATCCCTATTGGTGCTGTTTTAGTAGAAGATAATCATGTTATTTCTAAGGGGCATAATAAATTAATTCAGAATGATTCAGTTATTCTTCATGGTGAAATGGATGCTATAGAAAATGCTGGTCGTTTATTTAGTGATGATTATAAAAAAATAACATTATATACTACTCTTTCTCCATGTCCAATGTGTTCTGGTGCAGTATTATTGTATAATATTCCACGTGTGGTTATTGGTGAGAATAAAACTCTTATGGGTGCAGAACAATTGTTAAAGGATAATAATGTTGAAGTTGTAGTTCTTGATATTCCTGAGTGTAGGGAATTGTTTTTAAGTTATGTTAAAAATAATCCAGAATCTTGGGAAAAAGAGCTTGAAAAAGTAGGTAATTCTACAACTACATTATGAATAATATTTTTTTTTAAATAAGTAAAAGGTATTCTTTCTTTGTAAAAGAAAGAATAAAAGAAATTTTGTTTAATTTATTTATGCTTCTTGACGTAATCTTTTAATTACAAAGTCTTTATCCAAGGTTAAAAGGAATGAAGCAGCACGTGGGCCTTGTTTTCTTCCAAGAATCATTTTGTAAATTGCTTGGAATCCTTTTTGTGGTTTTAATTCGTGTTTTTCTAAGATTTTATACATTTCGTCATGTAAATCTTCCGCACGTGTGAATTCTTTTTCTTCCATCATGTCTGCTAAATCTTTTAAGAAAGCTATTTGCTCGTCTGGAAGTGGTAATTTTGGTATACTATTTTTTTGTACTTGGAATTTCACGAAATTTGGAGCATATGTTTCTAACCAGTTTTTAACATTATCTACTCTTTCTTGGTATTGTGCTATTTCGTTTTCAGTTAAGTCTTTAAATTCTTTGTCTTGGAAACTTGGGGTTAATTGGGAATTTCTTTTTAATATTCCAAATATTTTCTCTAAATCGTTTCCTGCTATTTGGTATGCGTTTACAAGGAATCTGTAAGGAGGTCTGAATGGTAATGTTTCATTATTTTTGATTTCACTTATTTCATAAATTTTTTTGAATTTTTTACCTTCTTTTTCAGATGGTGCTTCTTCTTCATTGTAGTAAACTTTTTCTACTGTGTCGAATTGATCCATTAAGTCTAAATATTGCATTTTTGGTGAGAAATCTTTTGCTTTCATTGGTTTGCTTCTAAATAAGAAGTAGTTTAAGCTTTCTGCGGGGCCTATGTCTAACCATTGTTGTGGTGTGAAGAATACTCCATGGGATTTACTCATTGCTTCTCCATCTAATGTAATCCATTCGTATGGTACTGGGTAGGGTGCTTTGTAGTCGAAGATGTCTTTTGTTATTATTTTACTAACATCATAGGAACCTCCACTTGCAGCGTGATCTTTTCCAAATGGTTCACAGGTTATTTGGAATATTTTCCATCTTGCTGCCCATTCTACTCTCCAAGTTAATTTTCCGTTTCCTGTTTTATAGTCTACTTCTCCTTCGTGTCCACATTCACATTTGTATGATATTTTATCTCCTTGGTAATCATATGCTGTTGTTGTGTTTACTCTTCCACATTTTTCACAGATTGGGTTGTATGGTAACCAGTCTTCTGCTAATGGTGTTCTTCTGTATTGATCCATTATTGCTCTTATTTCGTCTGCTTTTTCAAGAGCGGTTTTTATGGAGTCGTTGTATTCTCCGTTTTTGTACATTTCGAACCCAGATTTTGTTGTTAATTCGATACCAAATTGGTCTAATGTTGATAAGAATGGTTTTTCGAAGTGTTCTACAAAGTTTTTACAGCATCCGTCTGGGCATGGTATGTTGGAGTATGGCATTCCAAGGTATTTATCATAGTTTTCTGGTAATGGGTAGGGTACTTTTCTGAGGGGGTCATGATCGTCTGCTATCCATATAGTTTCTGATTGGGCTCCTAATTCTCTTAATTTTTTACCTACTGCATTTGCTATAAATACATCACAGGAATTTCCAATATGTATGGATCCTGATATAGATGTACCACTTGCAATGACATGTTTGTCAACATCCATTTCATTTAATTCATTAGCTATTCTTTCTATCCAATGTTCCATTGTTTCACCGTTATTATTATAATATGTTTTTTTAATTTAATTAGTCTAAAATAAAAGTAAAATTTCATGTTATTTTAATATTAAAAAATTTTTTATAAAAATAAGAATATCAATTATAAGAAAATCTAAATTCTTATACATTATATTTTAAAATCATATTATAAAAAGATTAAGAATATAGAAAAAATATTATTTATGCTTTATATTTTTATAAAATAAGTGTTTTACAATCAGTTATAAAAAAATATTAAAATTTATTTAATTTAGAGAATTTAAATTTATTAATAAAAAAAGTAAAAATAAGGAAAATAGATTTTCCATTTATTTAAATTTAATTTTTATTTTATTTTGCTGTAGATTTTGCATTACTCATTTCATCAAAGAAATCAGGTTCTGCTCTATCTAACCATTCATTGACAATTTTTATTGCGCAGAAGTCTCCGCACATGGTACATGTATCGGAATCTTCAGGAGGTCTTTGATCTCTTTTTGCACGTGCATCTTCTGGACACATTGCTGCTGCATATTGTGCTTCCCAATCTAAGTCTTTTCGTGCATTTGCCATTATTAAGTCTTTTTCTCCGTTGTGAACTCCTTTTGCCATGTCTCCAACATATGCTCCGATTCTTGTTGCGATAACTCCGTCTTTTACATCTTGTGGTGATGGTAGTGCTAAGTGTTCTGCAGGTGTTACATAACATATGAAGTCCGCTCCTGCTTTTGCTGATGCTGCTGCTCCGATGGATGAAACAATGTGGTCGTATCCTGGTGCGATATCACATACTAATGGTCCGAGCATGTAGAATGGTGCGTTTCTACACATTTTCTTTTGTATTGTTACGTTTGCAGGGATTTCGTTTAGAGGTATGTGTCCTGGTCCTTCAATCATTGTTTGGACTCCTGCTTCTCTTGCTCTATCGACTAATTCTCCGAGTACTATTAATTCTTGTACTTGTGCTCTATCTGTTGAGTCCGCTATTGCTCCTGCTCTCATTGCATTTGCCATTGACATTACTACGTCATATTCTTTTGCAATATCTAGGACATTGTCGAAGTTTTTGTAAAGTGGATTTTCTTCTTCGTTTTCTACAATCCAGGAGGATATGAATGCTCCGCCTCTACTTACTAATCCAGTTTTTCTTCCTTGTTTTTTAAGTCTTGCTAGTGTTTCTATGTTTACACTACAATGGATAGCCATGAAGTCTATTCCGTCTTTTGCTTGTTTTTCTATGGTTTTGAACATTTGGTCTTCGTCCATGTAGATTGCGGATCCTTGTTCTCTTATTGATTCTATTGCTGCTTGGTAGATTGGTACGCTTCCTACTGGTAGTGGGCTCATTTTGAGTACTCTTCTTCTGATTTCGTCGAGGTCTCCACCAATACTTAGTTCCATTAAGCAGTCTGCTCCGTTGTCTATTGCTACTTGTGCTTTGTATACTTCTTCGTCGAAGTTTACTATGTCTGTGGAGGTTCCGACTGTTGCGTTTACTTTGGTTTTTAGTCCTGCTCCAATTCCTGAGGCTTCTATGTCATGGTTTATGTTTTTTGGGATTGCAATAGTCCCGTTTTTTACGGAGTTAAGTATGAATTCTTCACTTACTCCTTCTTTTTGGGCTACAGTTTTCATTTCTTCTGTAAGTATTCCTTTTTTGGCATCTGTTAGTTGTGTCATTTTTTCACCGTTACTAATTTTTTAATGATAATTTTAATAAAAATCAATTAAGCTTTATTCAATTAAAATTTAATTGAATTTAAGTTAAGTTGAATTCTATTTAAGAAGTATATTTTCATTATATATAAAATTAATCAAAAAAAAGAGAAAAAAAGAAAGAATTATATAAACTATAATCCTTATTAACTAATTTAATAAAAATTCTTCATTCTAGAAGTAGCATCCTCAAAAGAAGGAATATTTGTTTGACAACCTCTAGCCTCAACAATAAAACTAGAAACAGAAGATGCAAATTTAGCACAATCTTCCAATGAAAAACCATTTAAAAATTTACTTAAAAATGCAGCACGATAAGAATCACCAGCACCAGTAGGATCTACAGCAGGACGATAAATAGCATCAATATCAATTTTACCTTCATCACTATAAATCTTACTACCTTCTTCACCACAACTCTTAACAACTAACTGAGGTCCTAATTCCCTTAAACCATTAATATCAACATTTAAACTATCTTGAATCCTTTGAATTTCATAATGATTACCAAACAAAATATTAATATTACCAATAACCTCTTTAAGTCTTTCAGGACTATACATAACTAAATCTTGACCCGGATCAAAAGATATTAATTTTTCCTGAGCTCTAGCTTCCTTACTACATTTCCAATTATAATCAGGATCACCAGTAGCTAAATGAATAGCTTTAGATTCACTTATAGATTTATCAGGAGTTTTAGAATCCTTAAAATTCTTACCAGCTCCCCAATAAAAGTAACTTATTTGGTCTTTATTATCATTTGTTAATACAAAAGCTGTAGGAGTAGTTTCATCTTCAACAACAATCATGGAACTAATATCAACACCAGCTTTTATCATTTCTTTAGCATATTTAGAATCTTTAAACTCCCCCCCAACAGCAGAAACTAAAGATGTTTTCAATCCCATTTTAGATGCAACCATTGCAACATTAGCCGCAGCACCACCATTTAAATTTTTCATTGTATTAATTGCAGAAGATGAATTTGCTTGTGGAAATTCATCAACAGTTATTATGCAATCTAGAGCAGTATGTCCAATTGCAAGTAAATCTTTATTAATCATAAAAATAAGTCACCTCATAAAAATTTTTTCTCTAAACATTAATTATATACTTTAATATTATTCTATTTTTTCCTACCATATGAAAAGTAATAATATTTAACTAAACTACTTTCCATGGTTTTATAGGAGTGAAACCTTGTTTAGCTAATTTATCTTGACCTTCATTTAACATATATTCAATAAATTGTCTAGTTTCTTTTTTATCCTCATTAACCTGAATTAAACTAATTATATGATTTGTTTCAACTTTTAAAATATCATTCCCTTTAAAATAACTTGCATTAAGGAAAGTATAAAAATCTGGATTATTTTTAACTATTTTAAAAGCATCAAATTGGGATTTAACTTCTTTAACAATATTGAAATTTATATTCTTTTGTTTTAATGTGTCCCATGCTAATCTTTGAGCACTTCCTTTAACACCAATAAAATTTTTTCCTTCTAATTCATTAATATCCTTTATATTTTCAGAGTTATCATTAGAAATTAAAGTTAAATAATCATAAGCTATAGCTGTAAAATCTAAATCATGTTCAAAACCAATTAATGGATCATCTAATGCAAGAATATCAATTAAATCTCTTTTACCTAATTCAAATGCACTTTCATCATCACTACTAAAAACAGTTATATCAAATGGAACCTCATTACTAATAGATTCTAAAACTCCACTAATAATATGCCCCCCAGCTATATTAACTTTTTTAGATTCCTTTAATCGGATATCATATTGAGAGTATATTTTGATTAAATCTAATCCTTCAGATGTTAAAATTGAACCAGAACCATGCTTATTTGTCACTAATTTAAATCCTAATTTTTTTTCAGCTTTTTTTATTCTTCTATCTAATACAGAATGAGAAATATTTAATTCTGATGCTGTTTTTCTTAAAGAATGAGTCTTTGATAATGATTTTAAGGATTCAAATACTTTGTAATTATATTGTTCTCCATTAATTTCTAATCCAATTTTAGGTTTAATTTTAGTTTCTTCCTTCATAAAAATTCAGTATCTTATAATTTTTTTATTTTAACTAATAAATAATTATAAATATTCAAATTATTAAACATAATTATATAATTAAATGATAATATTTGATTTTTTTTGGATTAAAAAATAAATTTTTATTTTATAAAATATAGGTTGGAAATATAATATGGAATTAATGAAAACATCTATTAAAGCGATGTTAGATAATATTGAAACTGCTGAAGACTATTTAGATGAAGATAGTATTAATAATATTATTGAAATTTTAACTACTTCTAAAAACATTTTTGTTATTGGGGCAGGAAGATCTGGACTTGCAGGTAAAGCTTTTGCAATGCGATTAATGCATTTAGGTCTTAGTGCTTATGTTGTTGGAGAAACTATTTCTCCTGCTATTTATGCAGATGATTGTATTTTAGCTATTTCTGGTTCTGGTGAAACTAACACTGTTGTTAATGCAGTTGAAATTAGTAAAAATCGTGGTTCAAAAGTAATAGCTTTAACATCTTATCCAGAATCATCTCTTGGTAAATTATCTGATGCTATTCTCTTTGTTAGAGGTAGAACTAAAATTGAAGTTGATGATAAAGATTATATGAAACGTCAAATTGATGGTAATTATACTTCACTTACTCCTTTAGGAACTGCTTTTGAGATTACCTCTCTTGTATTCTTAGATGGGCTTGTTTGTGAGTTAATGCATTATATGGGAAAAACTGAAAGTGATTTAAAATCTAGACACACTGTTTTAGAATAAAATCATTTTTATTACTTATTTTTTATTTATCTAGGTTTACTCTTTCTGGGCTTGTGTAAAGATTAAATCTATCTCCTCGAACGAAACCTATTAATGTTATGTTTCCATTTTTAGCAATTTCATATCCTGAACCTGCTGGTGCAGCATTTGATATGAGTATTGGAATTCCAACTCTCACTACTTTTATAACCATATCTGCAGGCATTCTTCCACTATATAATATGTAAGATTGGGATAAGTCATATTTACGTTTTGCTGCAGCTCCTATTACTTTATCCACAGCTACATGTCTACTTACATCTTCTCTTATTATGTATTCTTCGCCATAGACTAGTTGTGCTACATGTACGCTTGCTGTTTTTTGCCAAATTATTGCTTTGTCAGTTAATCTTTTCATATTTTTTATGATATCTGTTGAATTTATTTTCAGATTTGATTTTACTGGTTGGACTTGTGTATTATTTGATCTCCATCCTCCTCCACTGTCGGATAGAACTGATCCTCCGTTTAGTAAGTTCATACAGCTACAACACATATTTTCTCCTGTGTTGTTTCTTATTATTCCATTTTCTTTGCCTTGTATTTTGTTGTTTAGTTTTGTTTTTATGAAAACATTTTGTCCTTCTATATTGATGTTTTGGATGTCTTTTATGTTTCTTATTAATCCTTCTCCTAGAGTGTAACCTATTGCGAAGTCTTCTAGGTTTTCAGGGTATGTTGAAAATTTTCTTGGAGGTAGTTGGTCTATTATTAAGTTTGTGAATTCATCTGTGACGGTTTCTTCGTCTATTTCTTTGTGTTTCCCATTTTGGTATCGGATGGCTTTTATTTTTTTTAGGTGTGTCATCTTTTTTCCCTTTATATTTTTTTTATTCTTTACTTTAAGTTTATAACTATTGTTATATATAATATTTTTTATATTTAGTAAATTATTTATAACAATTCAATGATAAATACATTCAGGTCGTTAATATAAAAAATTAAAAAATATTAACTTTTTCTATAAAAAAAGCTTAAAAACATATTATAACATTAAAAACTTAAAAATATATTATTAAAAGTCTTTTTAAAATCATAATAAACAAATTTATTTAAAATCTTAAAAAAAGTATCGTTAATAGAATAATTATAATCAAATTAAAATAAAAATTTTTTGGGATAATCATGGAAAAGAAAACAAAAATAATACTCATAGTACTCGCAATACTATTAATAGCTGCAATCGGAGTAACAGCCTTCATGTCACCATCAACCATGTCAAAAGGAAACACAACAATAACAGACATGGCAAATAGAACAGTAACAGTTCCAACATCAGTAAACACAGTAGTAGCAACAAGTCCACCAATGACAACAATAGTATACATGCTAGCTCCAGAAAAATTAGGAGGATTAAACTTTCAATGGACAAATGAAGAACTACAATACGTACCAGACCAATACAAAGATTTACCAAACATAGGAGGATGGTATGGTTCAAATGATGGAAGCTATGAACAATTCATAGCAGCAAATCCAGATGTAGTAATCGAATCCCTATCAGAAGGCAGTGCAGATAACTCCACAATACAAGACAGACAAGAAAAATTCGGAACAATACCAGTAGTGGGAGTAACAGATAACACAGATGTTACTAAAATCGATTCATCAATAAAATTCGTAGGAAAACTAGTAGGAGCTGAAGACAAAGCAAACAGTCTATGTGCATTTAATGATAAATATTTACAAATCGTAAATAAAACAAACTCAACAATCCCAAATAATGAGCGTAAAACAGTCTACTATGCAGAAGGTGAAGATGGATTAGGCACAGATCCAAATGGTACAGCACATGCACAACTCATAAGTTTATGTGGAGGATACAATGTTGCAGATGTTCAAAATCAATCAGGAGAAGGGCAAGTCCAAGTATCAATAGAACAAGTAGTAGGATGGAATCCTGACGTAATCATTGCAAATGACCCTGACTTCTATAATAAAGTCTACAATGACTCAACATGGTCTAATATTAATGCTGTTAAGAATCATCAAGTATACTTATCACCACAATCTCCATTCAAATGGATTGATAGACCTCCAGGTGCTAACATAATTATAGGAGTGCCATGGGTTGCTAAAGTATTATATCCTGACCAATACTCTGATATACATTTAAAAGATGCAACTAAAGAGTTCTACTCTGATTATTATCATATTGATTTAAACGATCAACAAGTAACAGACTTACTTAAAAGTTCAGGACTAAACGAATCACAAATGTCTTAAATTTGTATTACTTATATTGGGTTGTTAAAACAATGGATGAATCTGGATTAATTGCAAAAAATCATGAAGCCTTAGCGTATAGCATCCTTATTTTTCTACCTATAATACTATTTTTTACTGCATTTATGGTGGGAAGATATCCTATAACACCAATAAATGTAATTAAAACAATTTTATCTCCTTTGATTCCAAGCTTAACTGTTTCACCTACTGTTTCAAGTATTGTTTTTGATGTTAGATTGCCCCGTATTATTGCTGCAATCCTTGTAGGGGCAGGTTTATCAATTGCAGGAGCAACTTTTCAGGGATTATTTAAAAACCCACTTGTTTCTCCTGATTTATTAGGTGTTAGTAATGGTGCAGGATTTGGTGCAGCCCTTGCAATACTTTTATCTGCAGGTAATCTGTTTATACAATTGGGAGCTTTTGTTTTTGGGTTAATATCCGTTAGTATAACTTATATTATAAGTAAAAGTTACAAAGCAGGTGGAACTCTTGTATTAGTATTATCTGGTATTGCAGTATCAGCATTTTTCAATGCACTAATTTCTGGTACTAAATATTTGGCAGATCCTTATGATAAATTACCTGAAATTGTTTTCTGGTTAATGGGAAGTTTAAGTAAAGTTAGTAATAGTCAATTATTCATGATTTTAATACCATTAGTTATTGGTTTAGTGATTATATTACTTTTACGATGGCATTTAAACCTTTTAAGTATGGGTGATGAGGAAGCACAATCTTTAGGATTAAATCCTAACAGATTACGGTTAATAATTATTTTTGCATGTACTCTTGTTACAAGTGCAAGTGTAAGTATTAGTGGAATAATTGGATGGGTTGGTCTTGTAGTTCCCCATATAACTCGTATGATAGTTGGGCCTGACCATAAGATATTGTTACCTGCTTCATTAAGTATAGGTGCAAGTTTCTTACTATTAATTGATACAATAAGTAGGACAGTTTTAACTATTGAAATACCATTAGGAATTTTAACAGCACTTATAGGCGTACCAATATTCTTATATTTACTTCGTAAGGGATACTCACAATGGTAAAAAAAAGTTTAGGAGTTAATGATAATTATGGAAAACTTGATTGAAGTTAAAAATATTTCATTTTCATATGATGAAGATTCCCCTAAAATTTTTGAAAATATAAATTTCAATGTAAATAGAGGAGATGTTTTATGTATTCTCGGCCCTAATGGTACTGGTAAAACTACTTTAATTAAATGTTTAAATGGATTGCATGAAATAGATGAAGGTGAGATATTATTAAATGATAAAAATATTAAAACATTATCATTTAATGAAATATCTAAAGTAATTGGTTATATTCCACAGGGTCATGTTCCGTCCTTTCCATTTACAGTATTTGATGTAGTGCTAATGGGTAGAACTCCTTATATAAACTTGTCTGCTTCACCTAAAGAAAAAGATAAAAAAATTGCTGAAAATGCATTAAAAAATCTTGGAATTTATGATTTACGAGATAAACCATACACTAATTTAAGTGGTGGAGAAAGACAATTAGTATTTCTTGCAAGAGTACTAGCACAAGAACCAGACCTACTAATATTAGATGAGCCAACATCACACTTAGATTTTGGTAACCAGATAAAACTACTAGAAATATTAGAAAACTTATCTCAATTAGGTTTGGCTATAATAATGTCTTCACATTTTCCAGATCATGCATTCTTAACATGTAATAAAGTAGCTATAATGAAAAATAAACATTTCATTGACTTTGGAAGTCCTGAAGATGTTGTAACAGAAGAAAACCTTGAGAAAGCTTATGATATTAAAGTAGAATTATTAGATTTTGAGGATAGAAAAGTTTGTGTGCCTTTAAAAACAAACTTAACCCTTAATCTTGAAGATTATAAAAAAATAGAATAAAAAAAATTGGAGATAAAAAAAATGATAACTAAAGAAGCATATGAAGAACAATTAGCAAAAGCAAAAGAATTCCACGGAGAAGTATGTGGAGGTATCGCAATAGGAACTAAACTTGCAATGTATGGAATGGACTTAATGGGATTAGAATTAAATACCCGTCATAAAAATTTAATGGTATTTGTTGAAATTGATAGATGTATGGCAGATGCAGTACAATCTGTAACCAAATGTAGTATGGGAAAAAGAAGTCTAAAACAAATGTATTATGGGAAATTTGGAGTAACATTCTATAATATGGATACAAAAGAAGCAATTCGTGTATCAGATGCAGATGCAAACAGTAAAGAAGATATATGTGAAACAAAAGATGAAATGATACAAAGATTTAAAGACACTCCTGCTGAAGAATTATTCAATGTTGAAAAAGTAAAAATACGACCAATACCTGAAGCACAAATGCCTGGAAGCTTACATACAAGCACATTTTGTTCAGTTTGTGGAGAAAAAGTTACAGATGATCGTCATCTTGTAAGAAGTGGAAGACCAATTTGTAAATCTTGTGCAGAAGAATCATATTATGAAATAATTGAATAAAATTATTTCATATCTATTTTTTTAATTATTTAACAAAAATTCATAGTTTTGTCCTTTTTTAAGAATTAATTAAAATAAAAAAAGTATTATAAAAAAAGAGAATAATATAAACTAAAAGAAAAAAAGAGCTTAAAGAATTAGTAATTCTCTAAATACTATTTTTTCCTATTTTTTTTAAACAAAATTTTATTCATTTATTACTACTATTTGCATATTATACAGGCACTTCACTGTCAGGAACGGTATAATTACTAATAACATAATAGATACGTTCATTACTTTTAAGAGAACCTGCAGATGCTTCAATTATATTACCTGTAGATTTATAATCTGAAGCATTAAATGTTAAAGTTCCAGTACCATTAATAATATTTACTTCTTTCTCAGTACCATTCACATTAAGTGTGAAAAATACAGTGAATTCAGGTAAATTACTAGCTATTGAACCGTTCTTATAAAAATTCACACTATATGTTCCAGGTTCAACAATTGTAATATTAAATGTAATTGGAGTAGTTTTAATTCTAGGACACATTGAACCAGCTCCAACAGTTCCATTTAAATCCCAAGTAACTAAATGATTAGTACCATACCAATTAGGACCTATAATTAGTTTTAAACTGTCATTCCACTGTCCTGGACCATAAATTCCTTCGGGATTCGCACTCATTTCACCGAGAATCATCATACTAGGTCCTTTAGCATTATTGTATATTGCATTATCGGTAACCACAGGATAAATTGCATTTTCAGTAAGATTATAATGTTTCCAGAAAACAATACCTTCAAGAGCATTTTCATTAATAAGATTACTAGTAATTACAATTCCGGTACTATGATTAGAGTCAATAAGTATTCCAATATAATCATTAACAATATTATTACAAATTATACTTACATTAACTGCAGAATTATTAAGGTATATACCATAACCTAAAGGTCCTTCTGGAACATCAAGAGTATAATTACCTACATTATCAGTTATATTATTATTAAAAACACTTGTGTTAGTTACATTAAAATCATAATTTAAACCATAATTATTCTTTTTTAAAAGATTACTAGTAATACTAATATTATTAGAGTATACTAAATACACACCATTTTCAAATAAACTAATATTATTATATTCCACATTCACATTACTACTATTAACTATACTAACACCATTTCCAGGCATAACTTTATGACCTTTACTATATTCTAAAGTATAATTAGAATCTAAAGTATTAAGAACATTATTATTGTTTAATTGAATATTACTAGTATTATAAAGACTTATACCAGTACCTTCCAAAGGTATAAGATTAAAATTACTAATATTAGTACCATTGCCTAAATTAGTTATTGTGAAAATAGAACTACCATTAACACCATTTAAACTAGTATTCATATTATTACTAATATTCAAGGATTTATTAATTGTTAATGAAACATTATTATAATTACTACCTAAAAAAAGAATATTATTCCCATTATCAGCAGAATCTAATATGTCTTGTATTTCATCATTACTTGCATTTACAGGAATATAAATTGTAGTATTTTTGTTTATGATTATGAAATTACTTGTTTCACATGGAGAATAATTTTCATTACCTAAATATTCCACTTTAACACTATAATTTCCAGGACTAAAATTAATTTGAAGTTTACCTACTCCATCAGAATTAGTTGTTACATTATAAGATTTAGAAATAGTCCCTTTATAAAGAGTTATTATAAGCTCTTGATTTACAAGAGCTTTAGTATCATTATCAGTTAATAATACAGTATAATAACTTCCTACAGTTGAATTTAAATTAGATCCAGTTAACTTAGTTTTTTTTTGACTTGTTACATTAGTAACAGTCAAAGTGTTGCTTGCACTGGAACCTTGATAAAGAGTAGTGCCACTAAAATTGGATAAAACAGTATATTCTCCAATACCTAAGTTAATAGCTAATTGATATTCCCCATTGGTATCAGTGGTTGTCCAGTAAATTTTACTAGCTCCGTTTGATGTTCGGGTTAGGTTTATTGCTATATGTTGGCCTATTAGTAGGTTTCCATATGTATCTGTTAATTTTCCAGTGAAATTATCACCTGCACCATAAGTTTCATTAAACTTATTAGCAGTTAAAACAGTACTTGTACGATTTTCCTCAGATTTAGTAACAATAATACTTGCAATACTAGAATTACTTTCATTGTACTTATCATTACCACCAAATCTTGACCAAGCAGTATACTGGCCAATACCTAAGTTTATTTCAAGATAATAATTACCTTCTGTATCAGTGGTTGTCCAGTAAATTTTACTAGCTCCGTTTGATGTTCGGGTTAGGTTTATTGCTATATGTTGGCCTATTAATGGGTTTCCATGTGTGTCTGTTAATTTTCCAGTGAAATTTTGGGAAACTCCATAAGTTTTAGTTAAATTCTCAGCAGTTAAAACAGTACTTGTACTCTCATTAGTAGGTATATCAGAATCATTTATATTATAAAATGCGTAAGGTCTATTACCTCCGTCTAATGATCCATAACCTGGTCCTATAACGGTAACATTATTTCCACTAGTTAAATAAGTAGCAGTTCTAAAATCTACAGTTGCTGTACCATTCTTTATGTTAACTATATTATAAGTGTCCCCATTTACAGGGCTAGTACTAGTATTATTTTTATTTAAGAAAAATGTCATTTCAACAGCATTTAATCCTGTGGCAACACTTCCATTATTTTTATATACAAAAGAAAAGGAATAAACACCATTTGAAACTTGTGTAATGTTTCCAACAATTAAATCTTTATAAGGATTTGAACTTTTTAATACACCTGGGGCATAAGATGTTCCTCCACAGAATAATTCTCCATAGTAAATATTACTCCATATGAATATCATTCCAGTTCCTTGAGTATAATTTCCTTTACCATCACCAACATAATAATAGGTATCATCACTTGCATTGTAATTATAATCTCCACCTGCATTTTCTTTATAAATTGCAGTGAAAACTGCTCTTTGTTTATGGTAACCAAAGAAGTTTTGATCTATTACTTGTACATATTGGTTTACAAGATTTCTCACACGGTAATCATTGAAAACTCCGTACATTCCATTTTCATATATGTAATTTCCACGAATTAACATGTAAGTTATATTGTTGTTTACATATACTCCTGCACCCATTGTTGAATGGCTTTGGTCTACACCGTTTCTATTATAAAAAATTCGATTATTTAATACATATACATTATCTGCACTACTTGCATTAATTCCATATAAGTTAAGGGTAATGTTGTTTGTGTTAATTGTAGTGTATGCAACTCCATCACCTAAACTTATGCCATTTAATGTGTTGTCATGAATATAATTATTATAAATTAAAGTATTATTAGAATTTTCAAGGATTATTCCTTTTATTGAACTTTTAATGTTAGAGTTTTCTATTGTTGTATTTTTAGCTTTTTTTACAAGTATAGCTTGTCCATTGGTAGAGCTAATTGTACAATTTGTAATTAGTATGTTATTTGCACCATTAATATAAATTCCATAAGGATTTACATCGTTATATGAATCTGCTTCGTTAATTATTGTAAATCCAGATATTACAGAATTTGAAGCATCTGATGTAAAGTAAAATACTCCTAATCCATTAGAACCTTTTGTATTGGAAGGGCAAGTTGACATGGTTGTTCCACTTGCACTTATTATGTTTAATTGTTTGTTTACAATTATATGGCAATGTACATATTTTGTTCCAGTAATTAAAATAGTGTCTCCAGCACTTGCTTTGTCTATGGCGGTTTGAATAGTTGGATCATCCATTTGATTTTGACTAGAACCATTCACAACATATGTGGTTCCATTTGATGATGAAGTTTCATATGTGTTTGATACTTCGTTATCATTTGTAATTTGAAGTTGTGAATTGTAATTTGAACTAATAGAATTAGTTGATATTTGACTATTAAGGGTTATATTGTTATTATTAATATCCTGGTTGACAGTACTTGTAGTATTATCTATTGTATTTGTTTGATTTGTATCTGCAGCTGTAACTGCACTTATAGATAATATTGTTATTAGTAATGTTAGAGATAGTAATAATAGTATTTTTTTCTCCATTTTTTACCTCGTAATGTTTTTAATTTTTTTTACGAATTGTAATTATGTTTCTATTGATATTTAATTATTTTAATAAAAAAACATTTATAACACGTGTTATAATATTTGTGTAAAAAAATAATCCCAAAAAAAATTAAGAATCCAAGAAAAAAAATTATTTTCTAAGATTCTAATTTTTAAATGGAATTAAAAAATTTTATCTTAAAACTTAAGCAGTTACTGTAATAGTTCCTTCACCATTAGCAGAACTATAAACACTAGTACCATCGTAAGTAGCTGTTACAGTGTAAGCACCAGCACTTAATTCAATAGGTATTTGGTATTCTCCATTAGTATCAGTAGTTCTGTAGTAAACTTTACTTTGGTTAGTAGCAGTACGGGTAAGTTTTAATGCAATGTGTTGACCAACAATAGCAGCACCATTTGCAACTAATTTACCAGTTAAATTTTGAGCAGCACCATAAGCTTCAGTTAAACTGTTAACAGTTAATGTAGTAGTAGTTTTATTTTCAGGTGCAGTTACAGTTATACTAGCACTACCAGTACTTGCGTTGTAATCGTTACATCCTGCAAAAGTGTAAGTTACGGTGTAATCACCAATACCTAAGTTAATTGGTAATTGAACTTGACCATTAGTATCAGTAGTTGCCCAGTAAACTTTACTTGCAGATCCACGAGTAAGATTTAATGCAACATGTTCACCAACAACAGCTAAACCATTAGCATCAGTTAAAGTTGCAGTAAAGTTTTTACCGTCACCATAAGCTTCAGTAAAGTTATCAGCAGTTATTGTAGTATTTGAATATTCTGGTGTAATAATTACAGTACCATTGTTTGCATTTCCCCAGTTGTATTGGAAATATTTGAATGGAGTAACATTATTGTAAGTGTTGTTATCTAAAACAATTGCGCCAGTTACAGTTAAAGGATTATCGTTACTGTATATTTCGTAAGCAGTTATTTGAGCTGCATCTTGACCTTCAGCTGCTTCAAAAGTGTTACCAGTAATGGTTATGTTACCGATAGGGCTTGGGTAACCATGTGCAGTGTTACCTGCTTCGGAGTAAATTACAGTACTAGTCCATTTATTAGTTTTTAAGTTTTTGAATGTGTTGTTTGTAATAGTTGTAGTTGTTGATGATTTAGTAAGAGAAATTGCATCAGCTATTCCACTATCAAAAGTGTTATTATTGATTGTAACAAATCCTACTCCTCCACCAAAGAACATACCATAAGAAGCGTTATAGAAATAGTTACCAATAACATTTATATATTGTGCATTAGATGCAACAGATACTGCATCAAGAACATTTCCTCTCACAATATTATTACTAACGGTAATATTACTACCACCTATTATATTAATCGCTTTAGTTCCTTTTTCTTTAGTACCATCATGAGTTATAGATTCAGTTACTCCTTTAAAGTAACTATCATTTATTAAACAATTTTTGCATGTTCTGAAGTAAACTCCAGCACTTCCATTAATAAATGCACAGTCTGTAATTGATATATTACTTACACCATTACAGTAAACTCCATATCCATTATCATTTGCTTTAGAAGCATTATTTTGAGTCATAACGAATCCAATTCCACTAATAGTAGTTCCACTTGGATCACTAACATTACTTGCAACAACATTAATTATTGTATTACTATTACCATCACCTAATCCGTAAAAAATAGGATGAGTTCCGTTAACACCGGTGGTTTGACCTACAAGATTTAATTGTTTGGTAACATTAAGTCCATCAATATTCTTATATTCTCCTGCTTCAAAAGATATAGTATCTCCAGCAGTTGCATTATCAATTACTTTTTGTATAGTACTAGTATTAGAACCTGCAGTTACAATATGTGTAGTTGCATTTGCTTGTAATGCACTATCCTGTGAGGATGTTTGTTGGTATACTGAAACATCATTAATAGCACTGTTAGAGCTAGAATCAGCTAATGAAACAGTACTATTATCAGCTACATCAGCTGCAGAAACTGTAGAAACAGCTACAGTTAATAATACCAATAGTACTAATGGAAGTAAAATTTTTTTATAATCCATTATTTTTTTTCTCCATTTAAATTTTTAAAAATTTAATTACACTAATAGAATTTAAAAATAAGTAATTATTTTAATTCATTAAAAATATAATGAATTTAATCTTTGTTTTTTCTTAGTAAAGGTTTAAAGCAATTTATTTAGTGAATAATTTGGGATTTTTCAATAAATAAGTTTTGCTGATATTGCTTGTTTACTTATTTTATAATTATTAGTAATTATTAATATGTGACGATGTGTAATAAATAGTTTTTCGAAAAAGTATCATAATTAAAATATTTGCAAATTGGATAAAACTTTTAAATATTCATTAAAACTTTTTTATTTTATTAAATACTATTTTTTATAACTATAATTTTTTAATTAAAAAATTAAATTTTAATAAAATTTATTTTAAAAATCTATCATTGCCTTTTAATAATTTAAACTATTATAAAAAAGAATTGTTTAATTATATTCGAAAGGTATATATATGTACATCAAAAAATAAACTATAAATATAGAAAAAAGATTGTTGAATAAAAATAAATTTATATTATCTTAGAGGAGGTGAAAAAACTGAATCATAAATTTAATAATAAATTATTGATAATTACAATATTTTTCATTGTATTAATATTAAGTGTTGGATCTGTAGTAGCTGAATCAATCACTGAAACTAGCACATTAAATTCACCTACAAACAATGATACTGCAATAAATCAAGAAATACAAACTAATGTAAATTCTAATAACATAACTGATTTGAATTCCACATTGTCCTTAAATTTAGTATCATCTAATGAAACAAATTTATTAAATTCAGTTTCAAATACTCCAACTACTGTTTATGTTAATAATCAAAGTTCTTATGATACTTCAAACCAATCATTTAATGACATTGTTCAAAATATATTAAACTCATCACCATCTGGATCCACAATTGTATTTACTGGAACTTATTATACAGGGTTAAATCTTGTAATAAATAAACCTTCTAATATAGTAAGTTATTATAATGCTGTAATTAACTCAAGTTCAAATAGTGCTGTTTTCACAATAACAGAAAATGCAACAAACACTAACATTACAGGTTTCACTATTATCTCAGCAGGAGATGGAATTTTCATTAATAGTGCTAATTATACTTCTATAATAAACAATATTATTTCAACTAATGGAAATGGAATTTATGGTGTAAACGCCCATAATGTAGTTATAGAAAATAACACAATTAAAAACAATGCTAAAAATGGTATTTATTTAGATGGAATTTCTAATGCAACAATTTCAAAAAATATAATAAAATCTAATGAAATTGATGGATTATACTTAGATAATTCAAAATATATTAATGTGTTAAACAATACCTTTGCACTTAATAATGAAGGTTTTTATGTTGGAAAAAATGTTGATACATTAAATATTTTTGGTAATATATTTTCTAATAATGGAGGACGATTAAAATATGGACTTGTACTTAACTCAGCATCTAATGTGAACATTAAAGATAATGCTTTTAATGACAATGGTAATGGAATAAATATCAATGCCTCAACTGTGAACCTTAAAATTACAAGTAACTCATTTACGGGGGGTAATATTGGTGTTAACTTGGATGAAGGTTATAGAAAAGTATCTAAAGGTTTAACTTTAGAGTATAATGCTTTCCAAAAAGGTAATGGACATTGTATTGAAGCAAGAGACAGTATATATGAAGAGATGGGTGGAATAGTTGTAGGTGCTAACTGGTTTAATGGAAATACTAATAATGGATTTATTTGTCCAAGGATTAAAGCAGGAATTATACAAGCAGGTATTACACAATCTGGAACTAATAGTTTTAAAGTCACTTACACTTATAATGGTAAAACTGTTACATCTTTAGCAAGTTTCACTGCTACTGTATTTGTTAATGGTCAAGGTCAACAAATGTCTGTAAATCAAGGTTCAGGAACATTCACAGTATCTGGAGGGTCTGGGACTTCTTCAAATGTTAATTTTGGAGGTTCAACCGAAGAGTTTGGTGTAACTGTTAATAATTGGACTTCATCAAATCCGAGTTCAGGAAACAATAGTAATAATAACAATAATAATGGTAATGGGACTGCAGCTAATTCTGGTAGTGGATCTCAAGGAAGTAGTACTTCAAGTGGAACTAGTGGTTCAACTTCTTCTTCAGGATCTTCTACTGGTTCAGTAAGTTTAAGTGGGGATACAGTATCTAGTACAGATACAGGTAGTTCAAGTTCAAGTTCTAGTAGTTCATCTAGTTCAGCTTCTACTAGTGCAAGTTCCCAAAGTGCAGCATCTTCAAGTGCTGCTAGTTCTTCACTTACTAAAACTTTAAGTTATGATGAAGATTCATTTAGAGTGTTAGGGGTACCAGGATTATTATTATTAATAATAATTGCTATCTGTTTGTATTATAATGAAGATATTTTAAAATTAGTTAGAAGAAATGTTAAATTATAATTATCTTCTTTTTATTTTCTTTTTTTAGGATTAAAAGTTGAATTACTTTTTAAATTCTCTTTTTTAATTTTTTTTGTTGCATAAAATTCGATATGAATAAAAATTCAATCCGAAATTGATTATTAAGTTATTTATCTCATAATACAATGGTAAAATTAATAAAAATCTTATTTATTATTTATTTTTGAAATATATAATATAATTTTCATTATTTTTAAGAATACAACTTTAAAAACTATTTATTACTTTTTTTAAAGAACATTAAATTAAGTAAATGTTTATATATTGCTATTAAATAATATACTAATAATTAGTGAAAAATGTGATTAATAATGATGAATTTAATTTGGGAATATATAATAATAATTATAATTTTATTTGGAATTAATATGGGATTATTATTAAATGCTACAAAATATAATTCAAAGAAATCTATTACCTTTTCATTTATTTATGCAATATTGATTTTTATAATATCATTAATTGCATTGAACTTTAGCAGTTCATTAACATTTTTAAGTAATTATATTGAATACATACTATTTATCGTTGGTGTACTTCTTTTTATCTTAATTGTTCAGTACCTATATATTTGGAATGAAAGAAAAACAAAAGAATTAGAAATTAAATCTTTAACATTTATTGGAAATATAATTTGTTCTATTATACTAATATTCACTTTAGTTGCATTATGGGAACCACAAGGTTCTATATTTATTAATGCAGGTCTAATTGCAATTATAATTTTAGTAATATCTTTGATATCACTTAAATTTTCAAAAAATATAGTTGGTGGGGTTTCTGGAGGTATAAGTGAATATATGATTTTAGAATCAATTTTAATCATTATATTTGGTTTAACTTTCACTTATGTTAGAGATTTAGATTATAAAAGTTTCACACCATTTACAATGTTAACCCCAACATATCAAATAGTAATTTTAATTATAGGAGTAATTGCTTTATTTGTTATTGGAATATTCATTAACGATAGTAGATTAAAAAAATAAATAAAAAAATGAATATAATTTTATAGTTAAAGTTTTTTTTTACATTACAAAATTAAGTTAATAGGAGAATTTTTGCAAAATGATAATAGTTGGTACAGAAATATTAACTACATTTATCCATATAGTCTCTGAGAGTTTACTCACACCAGTGGTAGTGCTCTTAGTTCTATTCTTAATAATATCAATTTTAGCAATAGGTGGGTTAGTAAATGAAAAATTCACTAGAAAACCAATGCGAAAAAGAGAATTAGAATCTCTTTTAAATGATATTAATAATTCAACAAGTCCTGATGAAATTAAAAGTCATGTTGAATCAAGTACATTATTTAAAGATCAAAAAGATATTATTTCAAATATAGTTGATAATCATAATTTAGAACCTGAAGCTAGAAAATCATATGCTAGTAAATTAGTTGAAGATGAACAAATGGCTTTATTGAAGAAAACAAATCTTACAGATATTTTAGTAAGAGTTGGTCCAGTACTTGGATTATTAGGTACCTTAATCCCATTAGGTCCAGGTCTTTCAGCATTAGGTTCAGGTCAAATAGCAACCTTAGCTGAAGCATTAACTATTGCATTTGATACTACAGTTGTAGGGTTAACAATTAGTTCACTATGCTATGTAGTTTCTAAATATAAAAAACAATGGTATGAAACTGATTTAACCACAACTGAAACTGTAGCAGAATCAGTACTTGAAAAATTAGGCGAATATTAAAAAAGATAAGGATTGTAATATTAAGGAGGTTTCTTAAAATTTTAAGAAAAAGAAAACGTTTAACCGATGGGGAAGATGATGATCCAATGGCATCTTTAACTAACCTTTCAGATGCAATGTTAGTTTTAGCATTAGGATTTCTTATATTTGCAATATTATCTTTAAGTGCAAATCCAGATGTTTTAACACAGGCTTCTCAGCAATCCCAAAGCATCCAACAAGGACAACAAATAAGCACAGGACAAACATTTACTAATGACTCTGTTGCTAATGGAAGTTCTTCTGGTTCTGGATATAGTGAAGTAGGTAAAGTTTATAAAGATCCTGATACGGGAAAACTAGTTATGGTTTCTTCGTAATTAATAATTTTATTTTTTTATATTTTTTTTATTTTCTAACTTTTTTTTTTTACATATCGTTTTGAATACTTTTATATAATATGATTAAAATTTTTTAATTTTTTTAAAATTTTTTCGTATTTACTTTAATATTTTCATTAAATGTTTGAAATTATATTTAAAAAAGTAATTGTTCGTATTATTTTGTTCGACTTTTTTCATATTGTTAAAACTACTATATAAAGGTTACTTTTTAATTCATATCGAAATAGCTTTTATAAGGAAAATATAGAAATATTGTTATAATACTCATTAGTTTATCAAAGTAACATTTTGGGTATTATTAAAAATATGGGATAGTATAAAAGAGGTAAGAAAAAATGAGTTCTTTTAAAAGTCCGGGTGAGACAGCACAAGCTGTCGCAAATATCGGTGGAGGAAAAACTGATCTTTCAATTGCATCTCTTGCAATTTTAGGATTCCTTGCAGGTGCTTACATTGCATTCGGTGGAATGTTAGCTGAAATTTGTAACGCTGGAATGGCTGCAGCTGGTTTCCCACCAGGTCTCTGTAAGTTTGTATTCGGTGCAGTGTTCCCTGTAGGTTTAATCATGGTTGTAATTTGTGGATCCGAATTATTCACAGGTAACGTCATGTACATGACTGCTGGTGTTTTAGATGGAAAATCAAGCATTGGTGGATTATGTAAAAATTGGATTGGAAGTTGGGTTTTCAACTTCGTAGGAGCTTTATTCGTTGCTTTCGTATTAGCATATTTATCTGGTATTATGACTGCAGACCCATTCATGGGTAATGCACTAACAGTTGCTAACACAAAAGCATTAGGTGGAGCAAGCTTCTTATCCGCAGGAAAAACCGTAAAATCAATCACTTGGATACAAGCATTAGTAAGAGGTATTGGATGTAACTGGCTTGTTTGTTTAGCTGTTTATATGGCAGTGGCTTCTGATGATATAATTAGTAAAATTGTAGGTATTTGGGTCCCAATTATGGCTTTCGTAACTTTAGGATTCGAGCACAGTGTAGCTAACATGTTCTTTATACCATTAGGTATGTTCTTAGGTGCAAAAATATCTGTAGTACAATTATTATGGAACAACTTAATTCCAGTTACAATCGGAAACATTATTGGTGGTGCATTATTCGTAGCATGTGCCTACTGGTATGTATATTGTAGAGGATAAAAAAAATTAAACAATAGTTAAAACAGGTTTGTATTAAATTAATTTATTTAATAATATAAATTTAATACAACCTAAAAACTCTTGTTTAATAAAAAAACTGAAAAAAATTGTTAAAAACTTAAACAATTTAAATCATTTTTTTTAATTATGGAGATTATAAAATGGTTGCAAAAAATGTCCCTAAAATAGAATATGTTCCAACAATCTGCCCATATTGTGGTACAGGTTGTGGACTTAATTTTGTTGTAAAGGACGGAAAAATAATAGGAGTTGAACCTTGGAAACGGCATCCAGTAAATGAAGGAAAAGTATGTCCAAAAGGAAACTTTGGATATGAATTCATTAACCGTGAAGACAGATTAAAAACTCCTTTAATAAAAGAAAATGGGGAATTCAGAGAAGCTTCATGGGATGAAGCTTTAAATTTAGTAGCTAATAAACTAAATGAAATCAAAGCTGAAGATCCTAACAAACTAGGATTCTACGCATGTGCAAGATCCCCAAATGAAAATATTTATATAACACAAAAATTTGCTAGAGTTGCATGTGGAACACATAATGTAGACCACTGTGCACGTATATGTCACGGTCCTACAGTAGCAGGATTAGCTACTTGTTTCGGTTCAGGAGCTATGACTAATGGATTCGACAGTATAATGGAAGCTGATGTAATATTTGTCATTGGTGCAAACAGTATGGAAGCACACCCATTATTCGGTAGAAAATTAATCAAAGCTAAAAAGAATGGAGCAGAAATTATAGTAGCAGACCCAAGATACACTCCAACTGCAAAATTAGCAGATAAATATTTAGAATTCAAAACAGGTACAGATGTAGCTTTAATGAATGGAATGATGAAATTAATCATAGATAATGATTTACAAGATGAAGAATTCATTAAAGCAAGAACCGAAAATTTCGATGAACTCAAAAAAGTTGTATCTGAATATGATATAGATAAAGTATGTGAAATAACTGAAGCTGATAAAGAACGCCTAACAGAAATTACAATGGACTATGCAAAAGCAGAAAAAGCAGCTATTGTATACTCATTAGGTATTACAGAACATTCACACGGTGCAGATAATGTAATGTGTACAGCAAACCTTGCAATGTTAACAGGTAACTTAGGAAGAATAGGTACTGGTGTAAATCCATTAAGAGGACAAAACAATGTACAAGGTGCTTGTGATATGGGAGCATTACCAAGTGATTATGTAGGATACAGAAAAGTAGCAGATCAAGAAACTACTGACTGGTTCAACAATTACTATGGTACAGATTTACCAGCTAAACCAGGATTAACATTAATAGAAATGATGAATGCTGCACATGCAGGAGATTTAAAGTTATTATACATACACGGAGAAGACCCTGTATTATCTGATGCAGATATCACTCACACAAAAGAAGCAATTGCAAACTTAGACATGCTTGTAGTTCAAGAATTATTCATGACTGATACTGCAGCATTAGCAGATGTTGTATTCCCAGCAGCAGGTTGGGGAGAACAAGAAGGAACATTTACCAGTGGTGAAAGAAGAGTACAATGTTTACATAAAGCTCAAGAACCACCTGGTGACGCAATGTTAGATTGGAAAATAATGGAACAATTAGCAATAAGAATGGGAGAAGACGCTCATCCTGAACAATTCCATTATGAAACATCAGAAGATATATTCAATGAAATCCGAGAATGTGCACCAATAATGGCAGGTATGGATCGTAAACGATTAGATTCACCAGAAGCATTACATTGGCCATGTCCAAGTGAAGATGACCCATGTCAACCATTAATGTATGCAGAAAAATTCTCAAGACCTAATGGAAAAGCTATCTTCATGCCTCAAGAACACAGAGGACCAGTAGAAGTAACTGATGATGAATACCCATTACTTTTAACAACTACACGTATCTTATTCCACTATCACGCTGCAATGACCAGAAGATGTGAAACATTAGATAATGAAGTTAAAACAGGATACATTGAAATTAACACTGAAGATGCTAAAGAATTAGGTATCATTGATAAAGAAATTGTTAAAGCAAGTTCTAGAAGAGGAAGTATTGAAATATCTGCTAGAGTAACTGATAACATTAAACGGGGAATAGTAAATATTCCAATGCACTTTTCAGAATGTGCTGCTAACATGTTAACTAATTCTAAATCTTTAGATCCTAAATGTAAAATGATTGAGTTAAAAGCATGTGCTATTAAAGTGGAAAAAATGGAGTAGATTAGCATGTCAGTAAAAGTTAACGATAAATATTATGCATACTCAGCAGATAATGAAATTAAAGATGAAGGAGAATATGGTGGAGTTGTAACCACTATAATGAAATATCTCTTAGAATCTGGAACCGTTGATGCAGTACTTGCTGTCGAAGAAGCATTTGATTTATATGATGCTAAACCTGTTTTAATAACTGAACCTGAAGATATTATTAAATCAGCAGGATCTCTTCATTGTGGTACATTAAATTTAGCAAAATTTTTAACTAAATACCTTGATGGTGCAAGAGATTTCAAAGTAGCTGTAACATGTAAACCATGTGATGCAATGACCATTAGAGAATTAATGCGCAAAGGCAGAATCATAGAAGATAATGTAGTCTTAGTAGGTGTAAACTGTGGAGGAACATTACCTCCTGTACCAACTATGAAAATGTTCAAAGAAGTCTATGGAGTCGATCCTGCAAATGTTGCTAAAGAAGAAATTGCTAAAGGAAAACTCATTGTAGAAACTAAAGATGGTGAAGAAAAAGGAATAAAAATTGATGAACTTGAAGAAGAAGGCATGGGAAGAAGAGAAAACTGTCAAAGATGTGACATGAACATCCCATCAAATGCTGATTTAGCATTAGGTAACTGGGGAGTTATTGGTGAATTAGCTGGAAAAGCTACATTCGTTGAAGTTTTCACAGAAAAAGGTGCTGAAGTCTTAAACAATGTCATTGATGAAAAATTAGTAGAAACTGCAGAACCAATTGAAAAAGGTATTGAAATTCGAGATAAAATCAATAATGTAATGGTAAAACAAGCTAACAAACAAAAAGAAAAAGATTTCGCAGGTACAACTGGAGACATACTCGATGTACTTAATATGTACAAAGAAGAAATGTCTACTTGTATGAAATGTTATGGTTGTCGTGAAGCATGTCCATTATGTTACTGTGAAGATTGTTGTCTTGAAACTGAAGGACCTGAATGGGTACCTGGTGGATATACACCAGCAGCTCCGTTCTTCCACTTAACTCGTATGGTGCATATGGCTGATGCATGTACTAATTGTGGTCAATGTTCTGAAGTATGTCCTTGTGAAATTCCAGTATCCAAAATTTGGGCTACTGTAAACAATAAGGTTAAAGAAATCTTCGGTTACTACAGTGGTGTAGACAACGGAGATGAACCATTACCATTTACTGAATTCAAATTACCTGATAACAGATAATGGTGAATGGAATATTGAAATAAAACTTTTTTTATAGTTTTATTTTCAATTTTATTTTTTTTTATTAAGTTACTATTTTTTAAATAAATCGATATGCAATTTCATATCACATTAAATATATATAGATTATAAAAAAATATTATAATTATATAATAATCATTTTAATAAAAGCTTATTTTCTAAAATTGGATAATAATTTATTTAAATAGTATATTTAAAAAAATAAGGTGCATGCCATGAGAATAGTGTCAGTTGTTGGAAATAAAGATAGTGGTAAAACTTCATTAACTATAAAAATTATTAAAGAACTAAAAAAAAGAGGATTTAAAGTAGATAGTATTAAACATTCTCATCATACTATGGTGATGGATAAAGAAAATACAGATACTTTTAAACATAAAGAAGCAGGTGCAGAGGTAGTTGTAGGAATTGGTGCATCAACATTTTTTAATATAAGTGAACAATTACCTTTGGATAGAATATTATTCTTAATTAAAGCAATTTCAGAACCAGATTTTGTTGTAATAGAAGGATTTAAAGGTTATAATTATCCTAAAATAGCTACTACTCCTGATGTAGTTGATGAATATACTATAAGTTCCGTTAATGCTAAAGAATTAACTGATGAAGATTTGATTATATTAGTTGATAAAATTGAAAAGTATGGTTATGATATAATTGATACATTATTTGTTGATGATTGTGGATATAATGATGCTACTACTATAGCTAAAGCTTTTATAAATGATGATTTAGTTTATAATCCTGAAAAACAAGCTGATGTTTCAGTTTCTATTGATGGTGTTAATATAGGGATTAATGCTTTTGTAAATGATTTTATTAAAAATACTATTTTGGGAATGTTAAAATCATTGAAAACTAATGAATATGGTGTTAATGATTTTGATAATATTGAAATTTTAATTAATAATAAAGAAAAAGATTAAATTTTTTTGTGTGATTAATTTGGATAAAGTTAAAGATACTTATAATAGGCCTATAATATCATTACGTATATCTATTACTAACCGTTGTAATATACAATGTTTTTATTGTCATCATGATGGAATGTTAGCTACTAATGAAGAGATGACTCCTGAAGAAATATTTAAAATAGTGAAGATTGCTAAAAATTTAGGGGTTGAGAAGATTCGACTGTCTGGTGGTGAACCTTTAGTTAGATCTGATATTGTGGAGATAGTTAATAAAATTAATACTTTAAATTTTAAGGATATTTCAATAACTACTAATGGTATTTTTTTAGGTAAATATGCTGAAGATTTAGTTAGTGCTGGGTTAAAAAGGGTTAATGTTAGTTTAGATACTCTTAAACCTGAGACATATCAATGTTTAACTAAAAAAGATTATTTGAACAATGTTAAGGAGGGTATTCTTAAAGCTGTTGATGCGGGTCTTTATCCTGTTAAAATTAATATGGTAGTTATGAAAGGTATTAATGATACTGAAATTCATGACATGTTTGGTTTTTGTAAGGATAATGGTTTAATTTTACAGTTAATTGAAATTTTAGAAACTGATAATTGTGAAGATAATGATTTTAATGAGAAATTCCATTATGATATGACTCCTTTGGAACAGGAATTTGAGAGTTTAGCAAGTGAGGTTCGTGTTCGTGAGTTTATGCAGGATAGGAAGAAGTATTATATTGATGGTGGTGAGGTTGAGATTGTTCGTCCAATGGATAATACTAAATTTTGTGAGAATTGTACAAGATTAAGAATTACTCCTGAAGGGAAGATTAAGCCTTGTTTGCTTAGAAATGATAATCTTGTTGATTTGGTTGGTCATATTAGGGCTGGGGAGTCTGAGGAGAATCTTGAAAAGATTTTTTTAGAGGCTATTAATTCTCGTGAACCTTATTATTCTGATTGATTTTATTATTTTTTTATTATGTGTAGTTACTACACATTTTGTATTTTTTATCTATTTTTTATCATTTTCGACCTGAAAATACTTACATATAGACCCATTTTTCATAGATTTTATTAAATTAAAAAATTAGCTAAAACTGAAAACTAAATTATTAAAAAGATTAAATTCAATAAAAAAATAATTTTTATCCATTTTTCAATAAATAAATTCATATAATAATTTATTTTAAATTTTCACCTATTTTAATAAATTTTCAAAAACCAAAAAATGTGTAGATACTACACAACAATATATAAGTATTCCTATTTGATTCTAGTACGAACTTATTATATATATAGAAAACAAAAAGTGTATATAATACACAGTGAATGATAACATGCCAAAACATATAGCATCAAGTCTGAAATATTTAGCTACAATAAAACTAAGAAAACAAGGATTTTCTCAGCAACAAATAGCAGATGATTTAGATATTGATCGTTCTACAGTTTCACACTATCTAAACGGTAGAAACTTATCATGGAATTCAATAGAATTCGCTAAAACATTAACTAAACTAAATAATAAAGACTTTCTGTTAATAACCCAAGCTTTATTCAAAGATTTGGATAAAATCAGAACAATAATTCTTATATTCAAAAAAAATGAATATAAAGGAATAGTAGATGATTCATGTATTGGATGTGGATTATGTGTAGATTTGTGTATAATGGAGGCTATTAGTTTAAATGCACTAACAGCTCAAATAAACTCCTTTTATTGTTGTGGATGCCTAACTTGCGAAGAAGGTTGCCCAACAAATTCTATCAAAATTTTGGAGGAAAATAATGATCAAAAACGTGAAAGAAGTTAAAGGCAAAGACTTTAACATAAAAAGATCAGCAGCAGAAGATAGAGAATTGTCTTTCAATGATGATATCTGTATTGGTTGTGGGATTTGTGAAAACACATGTCCTGTAGGAGCAATAGAAATTGCAGCAATAGGAAACCTTTCCCGTAACTATTTCACCACAGATTTCAGTGGTCACAGAAAAATCGCTCAAAACATGGATAAAATACCAACTGGTGTTAAAATAACCATTAATGAAGATAAATGTGTTCTCTGTGGTATGTGTAGTGGATTATGTCCAGCAGATGCATTAGATCTTAAAATCGCGGGAGAATCAATTAAAGACCTTGATTCATACCCAACATACAATAAATCCGTTGATTTTGACGAAGATGAATGTATTTTATGTGAAAGATGTGAAACTGCTTGTCCTAGAGAAGCAATAACTGTAAAACGAGAATTACCTAACCGTGCAGATTTAGTCACAGGAGAAATTGACGTAGACAAAGATACTTGTATAAATTGTGGAATCTGTGAAGAATTATGTCCAGCAGAAGCAATTGATGTCACTAAAGAACCAGGTTCAGAAGACATTGTAATTGACAAAAATAAATGTGTTTACTGTCTAGTATGTAAAAAAGCATGTCCTGTAGATGCTATAAAAGCTGTATGCAGATCTTGTTCATATGGGGAATATGATTTTGACCCAGAAAAAGCTGTAACAACTGGAAATATTATAGTTGATAAAGAATCATGTATTAACTGTGGTTGGTGTGAAGGAGTATGTCCTACCGATGCCGCAAAAGTAAGTAAAGCATTTGAAGGAACATTCGAAATAGACCAAGATAAATGTGGTCAATGTGGAGCTTGTATAGACACCTGTCCATGTAACGCATTATACTTCCCTAAATCACAAAAATCTGGGGATATGTTACCAACTCTTGAAATAAGAGAAGAATACTGTATCCATTGTGGAGCATGTGAAAAATTATGTCCAAATGAAGCATTAACAGTAAAAAGAACAAAAATCAATGCTACAGCAACAAACTCCAAAGCATGGCAAGATGCTATCAATGCTTTAAAAAATTAAATGGTGATGATTAAATGGAACTTAAAGTAAATCAAGACAGATGTTTAGGTTGTGGAGTATGTGTAGTATCATGCCCAGTAAACGCAAGAATCAGTCCAGAAAACGCTGGTGGAAAAGGTTCAAAAACAACTGAAACAATAATGATGGTTGAAAATGGATTCATCAAACTCTTCAGTCCAGACAAATGTGAAGAATGTGGAACATGCCAAATGTTCTGCCCAACTGATGCTATATGGTTAGAATAAAAGGAGAGTAATAATTATGTTTTATGCAAACACTTATTTAGATAAACCAGTAGTAGATGATTTAGAACAAATTCCAAGTGAAGGATCAGAAAAAATACTTCACTGTATGTTAAACACTGGATCAGACATATATCAAGGTGCATGTAAGAAAAGAGGTTCAACCCTAAAAGAAGAATATAAAAATGCTTCAGGAACCTGCTACATGGACCCTCGTGATATGGTTAAATTAGGTGTAAACAATTGGGATACAGTATTAGTAAAAACAAATTTTGGTGAAGTAGTATTAAACGCTGCAAAATCAAGAGATGCACCTCACGAAGGAACTGTATTCGTTTGTAAAGGCCCATGGGCAAACACTATAACCAGTCATGAAACTTACTGTTGTTCAGACCCAACATACAAAGGAATTAAATGTACTGTAGAAAAAACTGACAGAAAAGTATTATTAATGGCAGATTTAATGAGATTAGTCTACAAAAAATATGTGGACGAAACCGATGATAAAGTCGTTGAAAACATGGAATCATTAGGAGAAATGCCTGTTTATAGAGGACGTAAATGGGAGGAATTAGAATGAGCTATGAACCACCAATAACCGATTATGATCATATAGTGGAAGATTGTACCTGTGCATTCTGTGGATGTAACTGTGACGATTTAGATTACTTAGTAAAAGACAACAAAGTAGTTGCAGTAAGACATGCATGCAGATTAGGTGCAAGTAAAATCATGGAAGATATTGATCAAAGATTATTAGTACCTATGATAAGAGGGGACGACGGAGAATTAGAAGAAACTGATTGGGATACAGCATTAGATAAAGCAGCTGAACTAATCGCACACTCCATAAGACCAGTATTCTATGGATGGTCAGAAACCTCAACAGAATGTATGAAAGAAGGACTTGAACTAGGTGAATATATAGGAGCAGTTTTAGATAACCAAGCAACTATATGTCACGGACCAAGTCTACAAGCAATGCAAAATGCAGGATACCCTATCCAAACATTAGGAGAAGTAACTAACAGAGCAGATATGATTGTATACTCTGGAAGTAATGCAATGAACTCTCACCCAAGACACATGGCAAGATATGCAGTTTTCCCTAGAGGATACTTCAGAAAACGAGGAAGATTCGATAGAACAGTTGTCACTATGGATCCAAAATTCTCAGACACTGCAAAAATGTCAGACAAATGGATAGGATTTGAACAAAATGGAGATTACGGATTTTATAATGCAATAAGAGCAGTATTAAAAGGTAAAAAACTCCACGCAGATGTAATTTCAGGAATTCCAAAAGAAGACATATATGAATTAGTAGAACAAATGAAATCTGCAGAATTCGGTGTTCTCTTCTTCGGACTTGGATTAACACACACATTATCCAAACAAAGAAACATTGATATAGCAATCAAAATGGTTATGGACTTAAACAAAGACAGTAAATGGGGACTCACCCCTATGAGAGGTCACTTTAACGTAAACGGATTCAACATTTTCATGGCATTTGAAACAGGATTCGCATTTGGTGTTGACCTTTCTAGAGGATATGCAAGATATATGTTAGGAGAAACCAACACTATCGATTTATTAACCAGAAAAGAACCAGATGTATTCATGGTAATTGCAGCTGATCCAGGAGCTCACTTCCCTAATGGTGCAAACCAACACTTAGCTAATATACCAGTAATCCAATGTGATATTCACTGGGGTCCATCAACAGAATTAGCAGATGTTGTATTACCAGGTTCATTCATTGCAGTTGAATGTGCAGGAACCAGTTATCGTATGGATGGAGTACCTATTTACATGAGAAAAGCTATCGATAAACCAGCAACCTGCCGTGACGACGAATGGATTATGAGAGAACTTAAAGAAAGAGTTATGAAACTCAGAGAAGAGCCAAACGTAGCTCCAAAATACGTACCTAACCCAGCAGCAGAATAATTAAAGGAAGTGATTTAATGGAATATATACTTAAAAATGGTATTGTTTACGATCCTGCTAATGGCGTAAATGGAGAAAAAAAGGACGTAATGTTCAAAGACGATATAATCGTTGATAGTGTCTCTGATAACGCTAAAGTCATTGATGTAACAGATAAAATTGTAATGCCTGCTGGAGTAGATCCTCACGCACACGTTGCAGGACCTAAATTAGTTGTAGGTAGATTATACAGACCAGAAGATTCAAGAAGAGGAGTAACACAAAAAACTGCCATCGAAAGAGGAGAATCTGGATTTTCAATCCCAAGTTGTCCAACAACTGGATACAGATACTCTAGAATGGGATATGGTACTGTTTGTGAAGCAGCAATGCCTCCTTTAGAAGCAAAACATACTCATGAAGAAATTAATACAATCCCAAACTTAGATATTGCACCACTACCATTATTTGGTAACAATTGGATGGTAATGGAATACGCAAGAGAAAACAGAATAGATGATTTAGCTGCATTTTGTGCAGCATGGATGAAAATATCTAAAGGATATGGTATTAAAATAGTTAACCCTTGTGGAAGTGAAGCATGGGGATGGGGAATGAACGTACATGGATACGATGATTCTGCACCTTATTTTGATGTAACTTCTAGACAAGTAGTTACAGCATTAGCAAAAGCTAATGAAAAACTTAACTTACCACATTCTATACACATACACCCAAATGATTTAGGACACCCAGGAAACACTGGTACTACTCTTGAAACATTAAAATCTATAAAAGATATTAAAAAGAGTACAGCACCAACTGCTTCCAAAAGAGATCAAACTGTACATTGTACTCACATGCAATTCCACTCTTACACTGGAACAAATTGGAAAGATGCTGGATCAGGCGCACCTGAAGTTGCAAAATTCTTAAACCATAACAAATATGTTACTGGAGATGTAGGTCAAGTAACTTTAGATGAAACTACAACCATGACTGCAGATGCTCCAATGGAATATGATTTATACAGATTATCTGGACTAAAATGGGCTAACAAGGATATTGAATGTGAAACAGCAGCAGGACTTATCCCTTGTATTTACTCACCTAAAAACCCAGTTAACACTTTACAATGGGCTGTTGGTCTTGAACTATTCTTATCAATTGATGATCCATGGCAAGTATGTTTAACAACTGACCATCCTAATGCAGGACCATTCATAAGATACCCAAGAATCATATCTTGGTTAATGAGTAGTCCACGTAGAATGGAAATGATTGAAAACAGAGAAGTACACAAATGGGCAGAAAAGAGAACAACTTTAGCAACTCTTGACCGTGAATATGATTTCAATGATATTGCAACCATTACAAGAGCTGCTCCAGCAAGAATTGATGGATACACTGATAGAGGAGAATTAACTCCTGGATGCAAAGCAGATATTGCTGTCTATGATATTAAGCCTAATGAATTTGACCCATCTAAAAACCCAGAAGAAGTTGAAAAAGCATTTAGCCGTGCTTTATACACTATTAAAGATGGTCAAATTGTGGTTAAAGACGGTGAAATTGTTAGTACCAAACCAAGTCATACAATTTGGACTAACGTAACTGGTTTAGAAGATGAAGAAGCAAGAATAATAGAAGAAATTATGCCTTTCTTCAGACAATATTATTCTGTTAAATGGAATAACTACAAAGTACATGATCACTTTGTACCAAATCCAATAAGAGTCGATGTTCCAATTAGACAATAAGGGAGTGTTAAAGTGAAAACAATAACTTTTGATCAAATAAAAACTTCTTCCATTGCTTTAGAATTAGATGAACTAAACACAGATGCTATCTACACATGGACAGAAGATGATTTTGCAAAATATAATGTGCCAATAGGTAATTCAAGATTCCCTATCACAGATTATTTCAAAATAACTGTTGAAGGAGAAGCAAATTCTCCTGATGAAGTTAAAATGATAATGAATGGAGATATGGGAAGAGTAAAATACATTGGTTTCAGAATGAGTGGAGGGGAAGTTATCGTAAACGGTAATGCTGACCTTCATGTAGGTGCAGAAATGAGTGGAGGATATGTTTTAGTAAATGGTAACGCTCAAGCACATGCTGGACGTGAAATGTCTGGAGGTAAACTTGAAATCATGGGTAATACTAAAGAATTCACTGGAGCTTCATACATTGGAGAATGGAGAGGTGTTACAGGTGGAGAAATTATTGTCCACGGTAATGCTGGAAAACAATGTGGTGAATGTTTAACTGGTGGAAATATCCATGTAATGGGAGACTGTGATATTCTTGCAGGAATCCACATGACTAAAGGTACTATTGAAATTGATGGTAATGTTAATCGTTGGCCTGGTGGTCAAATGAAAAACGGTAACATTGTTATTCATGGTAAATTAGGTAGATTACTTGAAGGATTTGTTGAAAATGGAATTGTAACAGATCCAGAAATTTCTGGTAAAGTTTATCCTGGAAAATATATCCAATATACTGGTGATATAGCTATTAATGGTAAAGGTGGATTATATATCGATGCTGAAAAGAACAGAGATAAATTATCTGCTTATTCCGAAGGAAACGATGAGTATATATCACTTGGAGATTATTAATTAATCTCCTAATTTTTATTTTTTTTTATTTTTAAACAAAAAAAACTCCCTTTTTTTTAATAACAAAATATTTTAAATATTAAAATCTAAACTTTTAATTGATTATCTTAATAATTTTTATAATATTAATTTTTGAAGTGATTTACAATGAAAAATGAAGAAAAGGAACTAGTAATGAATCCTGATGAAATGGTTGAATATATTCGTCAAAATGTACAACCTACTGATATACTTGAAATATCCTATAATCGTATTTATGCTCCTGGAGAAGTTTTAACTATTACTGAAGAAGATGAAGAAACTGGTGAGGGATTACGTATAGGTTTACAATTAAATGGTGAGATTCTTAATCAAAATATAGAAGTAGATTTGAATGAGATTAAGGATGAAATTTTAGAGTTACGTCATGAACGTGATGGTAATGTAGTTGTAATTGAGGCTGAAATGCCTGAAGTTAATTATAATTTTGATTATAAAAAATAATTTTTT
>Ga0116193_1000308_pt1 | contig 48202 bp, 44 predicted proteins | sample AD_UKC115_MetaG_FD_89892 | JGI IMG/M metagenome (GOLD analysis project Ga0116193, IMG submission 89892) | Active sludge microbial communities of municipal wastewater-treating anaerobic digesters from Hong Kong - AD_UKC115_MetaG | ecosystem: Engineered > Bioreactor > Anaerobic > Digestate... | reverse complement strand
GTTGTTCGAACTAAAGTGGGGGATGTAGCTGTTGCAGAATCTATAATAGAAAATGATGCTACTTTTGGGGGAGAACCTTCTGGAACTTGGGTACATCCTGATTTTTGTATGTGTCCAGATGGTCTATTATCTGGTCTTAGAATAGCTGAAATAGTATCTAAAGAAGGTCCGTTAAGCGAATTATTAGAAAAAATCCCATCTTATTATAGTATAAGGGAAAAAATAACTTGTTCTAAAGAAGATAAAGTTAGATTAATGAAGAGTATGAAAGAATTATTAACAAATGAATTTGATGATATTAAAGAAATTAATTCTATTGATGGTATTCGTTTAACATTTGAAGATGGAAGTTGGGTATTAGTAAGACCTTCTGGTACTGAAGATTATATAAGAGTTACATTGGAAGGGAAAACAGAAGAAAGAGCAGAATTTATTAGACAAAGCTGTGTGTCTATTATTGAAAATAATTTGTAAAACTGAATAATTTGTATAAATAATATATTTTGTATTTGTTTAAAATTATTTTATAGATAAATTATTTTCATTAAATTTTGAGCTTTAATTAAAATTTATCGATTTTAGTAAGTTTAAAATAATTCATTTAATAATATATCTAATTAACAAAAAAAAAATTTTGATAAAAATTTTTCATGTAAATTTGCTAGGAGGAAAAAGCAAATGAAAGCGATAATATTGAGTGCAGGTGAAGGTACACGGATGCGGCCTTTAACATTAACTAAACCTAAAACAATGTTACCTGTTGCAGGTAAACCAATAATGCAGTATAATATTGAAATATTAAGAGATAATGGGATTAAAGATATACTTTTAATAGTAGGTTATAAAGAGGATATAGTTAAAAATTATTTTAAAGATGGTAAAGATTTTGGAGTTAATATAACTTATAAAACACAGACAAATTTAGCAGGTACAGCTAATGCTATAAGTTATGGTAAAGATTTCATAGATGATAATGTCATAGTATTAAATGGAGATTTAATATTAAATAATGAAATTATTGTAGAACTCTTATCATTTTATAATAAAGAAAAACCGGATACTTTAATGGTCTTAAAAGAAGTTGAAGATCCTAGTTCTTTTGGGGTTGTTGAAGTTGAAAATGGTTTAGTTAAAAGCATTATAGAAAAACCTAAAAAAGGAGAAGCTCCAAGTAATTTGATAAACACAGGTATATATGTTTTTAACAAGGATATTTTTGAAAAAATTGATAATACTCAAATGTCTTCAAGAGGAGAATATGAAATCACTGATTCATTAGAAATGCAAGTTGAAGATGACAAGATTGTTAAAGCATATGTAACAGAAAAAAGTTGGATTGATGTAGGCCGTCCTTGGGAATTAATTGAAATTAATGAAACATTACTAAAACAAATCAAAGGAGAAATTAAAGGTAAAATTGAGCAAGGGGTAACAATCCATGGTGAAGTATTCTTAGATGAGGGAAGTATTCTTAAATCAGGAGTATATATTGAAGGGTCTGTATATATAGGTAAAAATTGTGATATAGGGCCTAATTCTTATATCCGAGGAAATACTTACTTTGGAGATAATGTACATGTTGGAAATGCTGTTGAAATTAAAAATTCTATTATAATGGAAAATACTAATGTTGGACATTTAAGTTATGTTGGAGATTCTGTTATAGGATCAAATTGTAATATTGCGGCAGGAACTAACATAGCTAACTTACGTTTTGATAATAAATCAGTTAAAACTATTATAAAAAACAAAAAAGAGGATAGTGGAAGAAGAAAATTAGGAGCAATCATTGGGGACAGTGTTAAAACTGGAATAAATTCTAGTTTCTCTCCTGGTGTTAAAATTGGTTCAAATTCTACTATAGGATCTGGTGTTTTACTTTATCATGATGTCGGTTCAAACATGAGAATATTAGTTAAACAAGATTATATTATTCAAGATAAAACTAAAGGAGGACAATCTTCTTTAGATAATTTACAAAATAAAAATAATTCAAAAAAATAAATAAATTTAAAACAATTAATTCAGGTCATGATTTTTAATTAGGAGGAAAAAAATATGAATATTCATGAAACTGCCAAAATATTCCCCGGTGCACATGTTGTAGGAGATGTAGATTTAGGAGAAAATGTTTCAGTATGGTATAATGCTGTTGTTAGAGGAGATACAAGTCATGTGTCTATAGGAAAAGACTCTAATGTTCAAGATAATTGTGTTCTTCATTGTTCACCTGGTTTATCATTAAAAATAGGAGAAAATGTTTCAATTGGTCATGCTGCGGTTGTGCATGGATGTACAATAGATGATAATGTGTTAATTGGAATGAATTCAACAATTTTAAACAAAGCGCATATAGGTAAAAATTCTATTGTTGCTGCAGGTGCAGTAGTAACAGAAGGTCATGAATTTCCAGATAATAGTTTAATAATGGGTATTCCTGGAAGAGCTGTTAAAGAATTAACAACAGAACAGTTAGAATTAATAAAATTTAATGCAAAACATTATGTTAACTTAGCATATTCATATGATGAAAATTTTAATTATATTAAAGATTCTCCAAAAGTTTATGATGTGAGTTTTAAATTTTAATTAAAAATTTTTTATTTTTTTTTAATGTAGGTAAAATTATGAATGCAAAAAAAGCAGTATTAGAATTAGATCCATATGTTCCAGGAAGATCTAAAGATGAAATAGTTAAAGAATTTAATGTTAATCCTGAAGATATAATTAAATTAGGATCAAATGAAAATCCATGGGGTCCATCTTCTATAGCAATTGAATCTATAAAAAAAGAATTAAATAATATTAATCGGTACCCTGAATCAGATTTAACAAAACTTGAAGGGGAAATAGCTAATTATGCTGGAGTAAAACCAAATGAAGTGATTATTGGAGGAGATGGTGCTGATGAAGTTTTGGATACTTTAGCAAAAACTTTTATTGAACCCGGTGATGAGTTTATTGTTCCTTTACCGTCTTACACTTACTATGAATTTCTTTTAAAACCTTATGGGGCAATCCCAGTTTATGGAAGTTGGGACTTAAAAACTAACACTTTAGATTTAGATTCAATCTTAAACTCATTATCTAATAAAACAAAAATGATATTTTTATGTTCTCCAAATAATCCAACTGGTGCAGTGGTTAGTCAAAATGATATTAAAACTATTTTAGAAGCTACTGATGCTCTTGTAATTATAGATGAAGCTTATATAGAATATGCTGAGAATAATAATATTAATTTAATTAATGAATATCCTAATGTTTTTATTCTAAGAACTTTTTCTAAAGTAATGGGTTTAGCAGGTATGAGAATTGGTTATGGTTTATCTAATAATAATATAATTGAGTTTATGCACAGAATTAAACCTGTTTTCTCTTTAACAAAATTATCTTATGTTGCAGCATTAGCTACATTAAATGATAAAGAGTTTATTAAGGATTCAATTATTAAGGGTAAAAAAAGTAGGGATTTATTATATGATGGGGTTTCTGAAATAAACAAATTACATGTATTGAAATCTCAATCAAATTTTATGGTTATTGATATTAGAGAAACAGGACTTACTGCTGGTGAATTATCTTATGAACTTCTTAAAAAAGGTATTATTGTGCGTGACTGTACATCTTTTAAAGGATTAGATGAATATTGGATTAGAATTAGTATTGCAACAATAGAAGAAGATGAGAAATTTTTAAAAATTTTAAAAGAAGTTGTGGATGAAGTTAGCAAAAATTAAAAATATAATTAATTGAAAGGTTTGAAAAGAATGAAAATTGGAACTACAATAATATCTTCAGTAGAATTTCATGGAAATATGTCATTAGTTATTTTCATGGCTACATGTCCTTTAAGATGTCCTTATTGTCATAATGGGGAAATATTGGAATCTGGGGATGAAGTTGATGTTGGGGAAGTTTATAAAGTAATTAATGATTCAAAAGATTTCATCGATGCTGTAGATGTTTCTGGAGGAGAACCTTTAGTTCAATTAAATGATTTAATATCTATTTTAAAAGCAACTAAAAATTTAGGTCTTAAAACTAAATTAGATACTAGTGGAGTCTATCCTGATAGATTAAATGAAATTCTAGAATTAGGTCTTTTAGATTATGTGGCAATGGACATTAAAGCACCTTTTGAAAAATATGAAGATGTAATTGGTTCAGATATTGGAGATAATGTAAGAGAAAGTATGCAGTTAGTAAACAATCATGATAATGTTTATTTAGAGTGTAGAACCACTTATGTTCCAGGATTATTAAATTCTGAAGATATACTAAAAATTGCTGATGAAATTAAATGTAATGTTTATAGTTTACAACAATTTAGGAATCGAAGTGTTTTGGATGAAAGTTTAGCGAATGTTGAAAGTCCTAATCCTAATGATTTAAAAGAAATAGCTAAAAAACTTAAACCATTTTTGCCAGATTCAGTAATTAAAGTTAAAAGTGCAGAATTTGGGGAAGAAGTTGTATAAATTTATGATTATTATTAAAATTTAAAAGTAAGTTTTAGAGGGATTAAATGCCAATATTGTCATTTGGAAGTCAAAATATTAATATTATTACTCAAAAAAAGAACATGACAATAAGAAAATTATGGAAAAACCCTTTGGAAGTTGGTGACAGGTTATATTGTTATTGGAATTTAGTTTCCAAAGAAAAAAAGAAAGTTTTTGAGGCTAAAGTCACTAAAGTAGATTTGATTAAGTTTAAAGATTTGAAAAATAATGATAAGTTAGCTAAAGAAGAAGGATATTCTGATACTAAAGAAATGACTAAAGAATTTAAAAAAATGTATGTGTCTGAAATTAAAGATGATGATTTATTCCAAATAATCTACTTTGAAAAATTAGATATTGATGAGTGGGTGGGGGATAAAATAGATGAAAAAGCTATGATAACACAAAGGGCAGATATCCTTTTTGATAGTGGTAAATATGATAAATCTGTAATGTGTTATACTGCAGCTTTAGGTTTTGATCCTGAGGATGTATATTTATTAAATAAAAAAGGGGATAACCTTTCTAGGTTAGGTAAATTTCAAGAGGCTATAGATTGTTATGATGAGGCTATTAAAGTTGAGTCAGATAATGAGTATATATTGAATAATAAGGCTATTGCTCTTTTAAATTGTGATCATATTGATGAAGCTCTTGAGGTTAGTGATAAAGCAGTTAAAATTAATCCTAAAAATACTGTGATCTTATATTGGAGAGGTTTTATACTTCAAGTAATTGGTAAATTAGAGGAAGCATTATCTGTTTATGATGAAATTTTAAGTATAGATGATAGTGATCCTCAAGTTTGGAATGCTCGTGGAAATCTTTTAAATGATTTAAATCGTCCTGAAGAAGCTTTAGATTCTTATGATAAAGGTATGGAATTATGTTTTAATGATTCTGATATTGATGCTTCTGCTCAAAATCGTAAAGGTAATGCTTTGTTAGATTTAGGACGTTTTGAAGAGGCTTTAGAATGTTATGATAAGGCTATTGATCTTGAAAATGATAATGAAATATTTTTATTAAATAAAGTAATTGTTTTAATGGAATTGGAAGAGTATCATAAAGCATTAAATTATTTGGTGAAGATTTTAGCTAAAAATCCAAGTAATGATGATGCACAATTTTTGAAAGAGGAGTGTTTAGAGTATTTATGATTAGTGAAAAAAGGAGATTATTTTTATGTGGTATGATTTAATATTAATAGCATTAGCTTTTTTAATACCTGGAACAAGTCAAATAATTTTAGGTAAATTAATTCCTGGGTTAATTTTTCTTATAATATTTATTTTAATGATTATTGTTGATTATTTAACTGGAAATTATCAGGATAAACATGAAAAGGCAATTACTGTAAGGGTAATTGTTTATATTGGTTTTTGTTTAATATCTGCTATATACACTTATTTCTTATTAGTGTAAATTTTAGTTATATGTTAAAAAAGTTGCAATGATGTATATTGTCAATATTCTTTTAATAAATTTAGATACTAATTATTAGTATTATGAATTTACTTGCAATATTTTCATATGTAATTAAGCAATTATTCTATTTAATTAACTCTACTTTTAAAATAATGAAAAGTATTTTGAATAGAATAATTGAAGAAATTATAAAGTTTTAAAACAAAAATTTTAAAACTATCTTTTTTTTATTTTAAATATTTTTCAACTAAAGAAATACCCCATTTAGTCATTTCAGTAGATTTTTCCTGAGAATCTGATTCTGCAAAACATCTAAATATTGGTTCTGTTCCAGAAGGTCTAATAATAATCCAACCATCATCTCTTAATATTTTGACACCATCAGTAGTATCAATATTATAATCTGTTGTATCATCTATTTCTTTAGCTATTTTATTCATAACTTCAGATTTTTTATCATCAGGACATTCAATTTTCATTTTTTCAGAATAATACTCTGGCAATTCACTTACAAGTTCAGATAATGGTTTTTTTTCTTTAGCAATAATTTCTAATATCTTAGCCACAGTCATTGCTGCATCTCTTCCATAAACAAAATCAGGGAAAATCAACCCTCCATTTTCTTCTCCACCAAATAACCCATCTTCATCTTTTAATTTTCTAGCAACTAATAAATCCCCCACAGCTGTAGCAATAACATTCCCATTATATTCTTCAGCTATATCATAAATTGCAGTTGATGTTGCAACAGTTGTCACTATTGTTCCACCATTATTTTCTTTAAGCATATGTTTTTCAACAAGTGAAAAAGTTTTATCCCCTAAAACAAAATTACCCTTTTCATCGATACATATAGTTCTATCAGCGTCACCATCATGAGCTAAACCTATATCAGCACCTAATATTTTAACAGTATTTATTAATTCAGTTAAGTTTGGTTCAATAGGTTCAGGATCTCGACCAGGGAAAAATCCATCAGCTTGACAATTCAAAGTAGTTACTTCACACCCAAGTTCACGTAATATATAAGGTGCAGTAAAAGAACCTGCTCCAGAACCACAATCAACAACTACTTTTAAATGTGCATTTTGAATTGCATTAACATCCACTCTTTTAAGTGCTTCTTCAATATATTCATCTATAATTGATTCATTAATACAATATTTTCCTATTTCGTTCCAACTGGCACGTTTAGGTTCTTTATCAAAATATAATTCCTCTATTTTTAATTCCATGTCATCTGGAGTTCCAATACCAAATTCATCAACAAATTTAAGACCATTGTATTTTGGTGGATTATGTGAAGCTGTAACTATTATTCCCCCATCATAATAATTTCTAACAGCATATTGTATTGCAGGAGTAGGTAATATTCCAATATCCACAACATCACAACCAGAAGATAACAATCCTGCAGTTATAGCATGTTTTAACATTGGAGTACTAGTTCTAGTATCTCCACCAATAGCTACTGTACCTTGAACTATTGTTCCATAACATGCAGCTAATCTAGATGCAAATTCCGGTGTTAACACTTCATTTGCTACTCTTCTAACACCAAATGTTCCAAATAATCTTTTATTTGCCATTATATAATCACCATTATTATTTTTATTGAAAAATTTAATTCTATGAAAAAATTTAGTTAAATTATGAATTTAATATAATTATTAATTATCATATTTGGTGTGTTTAATTTAAATAATTTATTTATTTTAACAGGATTAATAAAAAAAGATTTGAGGTTTAATTATAAAAAAGATAGATAAATAAAGTAATTAATATATTAAATTAAAAAAATAGAAAATTAAAATAAGTTTTTAAAAATTATACTAAAATAGTATTATCAAAAAAAGTAAAAAATTTAAAAAAAATTTAACCTTGATACATAGATACTAATCTCTCAACTGTATCAATATCATCTATACCTTTATCGTCACGAATTCTTTTTACAACAGGGAAACGTAAAGAGTAACCAGCTTCATATTCTGGACTTTTAACAATTTCACTATAAGCAATTTCTAAAATTATCTTAGGTTTAACAATTATTTTAGTGCCCTTTTCACTTATCTTGTATTCTTCCATTTTTTTGGTTAATTTTTCAAGTGTTTCATCATCAAGTCCAGTTGCAACATGAGCCACAGTTTTTAGTTGATTATCTTCATCTCTTAAAGCAACCATATAAGAACCAATGAAATCTCCTCTTTTACCAATACCATGGGTTCCACCTACAACAACAACATCTAAAGTTTCAGGTTCAGCTTTGAATTTTAACATCTTTTTGCCCCGAATTCCTGGAATATAAGGTTCTTTAACATCTTTAATCATTATTCCTTCGTGACCTTCAGATAAAGATTTTTCAAATAAATTCTTTGCATCATCAATGTTATCTTCAGTGACAAAAACCTTTTCACTTAAATTAACATTTTCACTAGAAGTATCAACAATATCCTCAAGAATTTTTCTTCTGATTTTAATAGGTTCATCTAGCATTGGTTTCTTAAAATATAAAAGATCATATAAATATACCTTAAGAGGAACAGATTCGATTGCTTCTTCAATATTATATTTTCTACGAACTCGATGAAGAATATTTTGGAAAGATAATGGTTTACCATTACGAGTAGCTATAACTTCCCCTTCAGCTATATAATCTTCATCTGGAAAAGCATTTTTAATTTCTTCAACAATTTCAGGTATAGCTTTTGTAATATTTTCTAATCTTCTAGTAAATATAGTTATATCATTACCATTTTTATGAACTTGCATACGTATTCCATCGTATTTTGTTTCACAAAGAGCCTCTCCCATTTCAATAATACTTTCACTAATTCCTGGAGATAATTGAGCAAGCATAGGTTTAACAGGTTTTCCAGGGGTTAATGATAATTTTTCAAGACCTTCCTTACCATATTCTTTTGCAACTTTAGAAACGAGTCCTAAATCATTAGTTAACATGTAAGCTCTTTCAGTAATACTTTTATCTATATTAAAAGCTTGTGAAATAGCATCGCGTATAATGCCTTCACCAACACCAATTCTAAGTTCTTCAGTAATTGTTCGAGTAATATATTTAGCTTCAGTAGCTGAAGCAGATGATAATAATTCTAAAATAATGGATATCTTTTTATTTGTAGAGTTATTACCAGATATAGTTGCTAATTTCTTTAAATTATTAAATACAAATTTAATACTTAAAGGTTGGGAAAAAAATGTAGTTTGACTTTTTTTAGAGTATAATTTTTCAGCTGCAGCTCCAACATCACCTTGGTCACGGACTTGGTTTTCTACTTCATCATCATTTACTCCAACAACTTTACCAATAGCTTTCATAACTAACTTATCTCCGATTCCCATTTCATCTTCACTATAAAATGGGAATACTTTTCCTAAAGCTAATAATGTTACAATTGGTAATGTTTCATCATCTACTTTTTTAAAGTATTCAGCTAATATATCTGTTTTTTCTAATCTTTTTGTAGTACTGCTTAATGCTTCATAAACATCTACAAGTTCTTGATATCTCATTTTAATTAAATTCCTCTATAATATTTTTTCAAATCTAGAAGCTTCGGCTTTACAAATTGGACAAATTTCTGGAGGATTTTCTCTACTGCATAAATATCCACAAACTTTACATCTCCAAATTGGATACTTAAGATTTAAGATTTTAGATTCATCTTTAGGTTCATCCTTCTTGTTTAATTCATTTAATCTTCTATCTGGAATAGATTCTGCAGTTTTTTTACCTTCAGATATATTTTTACTTACATATAATGCACAAAAACATGATCCATATTCATCAAGGTCAATATCTCTATAATCACATGGACAAATTAAGTCTAAATCTTTATCTTTATCTCCACTAGCTAATCTACACGGACAAGCACCATAACCATATCGTTCTTTGTTTACTTCAATATTTTTAAGTAATCCTTCTACAAATTCTTTATCTGGGTTTATGAAGTATCCAGTTGATTCTGTTTCTTTTTTAAATTCTTCATAATTTGGCATGTTTCTATTCTCCTTTTTAAAAAAATATTTATTTCAAATAAATATGATTATAATTTATTCATTTATCAGTTCAGTAATTTCTTCAACTTTATAACCAATTATAACATCTTCTTGATTATAAACTAATGTTGGGAATGAAATAGCTTCATTATATTTTTGGAGTTCATGAACTGCTTCGTTTCTTTCTTCTCCTTGAGTTAAATCCACATAAATATAATCATATTCTACTTTTAACTCTTCAAGTAATTTTCGGGTTTTTGCACACCAACCACAAGTACTTAAAGCAAATAATAAAATATTACCTTTATTTTCGCCATCTACATGTTCTAAATTCATAAGCATTCACCTCTAAAATTATTATTTAATTTTTTGTTTTTATTTCATTTATCTTTTTTTACTATATTGTATTAATTAAAAAAATGATATAGTTAATATAATAAATTAAAAATCATTTTTAGCTATTTTTACAGAACAATATTCTCCACACATTGCACACATTTCATTATCATCTAATTCACATTTGTCCCGATATTTTCTTGGTTTTGAACTATCAAAAGCTAAATCAAATTGTTTTTCCCAATCGAAATTTTTTCTAGCTTTAGACATTTTTTTTTCTTTATCCCATGCATTATCTAAACCTAATGCAATATCACCTGCTTGTGCTGCTATTTTTGATGCAATTATTCCTTCTTTAACATCTTCTAATCCAGGTAAACTTAAATGTTCAGCAGGGGTAACATAACATAAAAAATCAGCTCCTGAAGATGCAGCTATTGCTCCTCCTATTGCAGATGTAATGTGATCATAACCTGGAGCTAAATCTGTTACAATTGGGCCCAATACATAAAATGGGGCTCCATTACATAATGTTTTTTGTATTTCCATATTAGATTTAATCTGATTTAAAGGCATATGTCCTGGTCCTTCTACCATTGTTTGAACTGATGCTTTTTGAGCTTTTTTTACTAAAGTTCCAAGAGTTACAAGTTCTTGAATTTGTGGAATGTCACTAGCATCAGATAAGCATCCTGGTCGTAATCCGTCTCCTAAACTTAAGGTAATATCATAATCTTTAGCTATTTCAAGTAAATAATCATAATTTGAGTATAAAGGATTTTCTTCATCATTATGTAAAATCCAAGAAGCTAAGAATGTTCCACCACGACTCACAATACCCATAACTCTTTTTTCGGCTTGTATTTTTTTCACTAAATCTTTAGTAATTCCACAATGAAGGGTCATGAAATCAATTCCTTCTTTAGCTTGATTTTCTATTGCTTTAAAAATGTCATCCTCATCCATATCCACTATTTCTTTTCCCTTATTAAGAGTTATAACTCCTGCTTCATAAATTGGAACAGTACCTATAGGTATATTCACGCTTTTAATTATTTCTTTTCGGAATTTATTTAATTCAGGACCAGTGCTTAAGTCCATCAATGCATCTGCTCCATATTCTACACATAATTTTGCTTTATTTAATTCTAAATCTATATCTTCTATTTTGCTGCTGGAACCTATATTTGCATTAATTTTAGTAGTTAATCCTTCACCTATTCCGCAAACTTCTGTTTCTCTGTTAATATTTTTAGGTATTACTATTTTACCTTCAGCAACTTTATTAACTAATTTTTCAATATTAATATTTTCTTTTTTACTAATTTTTTCCATTTCTGGAGTAATATTGCCTTTTTTCGCATCTTCCATCTGAGTCAATTATAATCCCTCGAAATTTTTTAAAAAACAATTATTAAATAAGAATTTTTTTCTATTCTCTATTATTAATATATGAGTTTATACTTCATATAAAATATGATTAAAAATTTAACTGCTAAAGATATTATGTTGTGTAATGTCACATACTCTGAACCTTCTGATTTAGTTGCTGCAGCAAAACTTAAAATGTTAAGGGCGAATATTGGAGGGGTCCCTGTTTTGGAAGGAAAAAAATTAGTAGGTCTTATAACTCATAGGGATATTTTATTAGCGGGTAATGAAGCTATGGGATTAAAAGTTGAAGATTTAATGAGTAAAGAATTATGTACTGTTGATAAAAATACTTCTATCAAAGATATTAGTATTTTGATGGCTAAAACAGGTTATCAAAGAATTCCTGTGGTAAAAAATAATGAATTAGTGGGTCTTATTACTCAAAGTTGTATTATTCGTGCAGTAGCAGAAAATTTATAATTTACTGTACTGCACAAATTGTTTTTTATTTAAAATTTTTTTTAGATTAATGGTTGGGGATGTTTAGGGTTATCTTTTTTAGGTTGTTTTCCACCAATTTTTTCTAATCTTAATTCCATAAATTCTTTACCTTTAGGAGTCATTGCATATATTGGTATAGATTCTCCTACTTTAAAAATAGCTTCTTTTTCACATATTTCCCAAACATATTTAGATGCACAAGCTGTTATAACATCACAATTATTTATTAATTCTATTGCATCTTCTTCACTTAGTCCAGTAGTATGTACTCCAAATACATATATGTTAACATCTTCAATAGAGTTGTTAATTTTCTTAATTTCGTTTAAATCTTCAGTTCCTGCAACTGTTACTGCAATATTTTTATATCCTTCATCTATTGCTAATTCTATTCCTTTTACTTGTTGTACTGCTGCATTTTCTGGATTAATTACTTTATCTTTACCTATCTTTTCGATAATTTCAGGTATAGGTGAAGTTTTAACAAGTCCAGATACTCGTCCTCCTACTCCTTGGGCAGTTTCAGAATCATCAATTATTACAGTTCCGCATCCTTCACATACCATTATAGCACAATCAATAATATTTTCTTTAAGTAATGTTGATATTGTTTCAGATATCCCAAATGATAGGAAATCTTTCATTTTTATTTCTCTTTGTGGGGTACACATTCCAAAATCTTTTATACGAAATTCTATATTATCTTTTATTGCTTCTTTTGTTAAGGTTTCCATGTTTCGGTGTTTGTGGAATAATGGGCAATAATCTATTTCGGGTTCTCCTACTTCTACAACTTTTCCATCTTTTATTACTATTTTTGCTTTTCCTATTGCTTCTATAATATGTTCGTCCATTTTTTCATTTCCTGTTTGTAATTAATATACTATTTAACTTTTAGGTTTAATTAAATTGTTATTGATAATATATAATTTAAAAAAAGTATTATTCTAATTTTTTAAAAAAATTGCAAGAAGAAAAAGAAGTTTTAATTGAATCTTAGGAAATTTAGAAAAACTTTCTTTTAACTCTTCTTACAATAATTTTATCACGTGTTTATTCCATTAAAAGTATAATTTTAATTTAAGAGGATAAAAATGATTTATATTTAATAAAAATTTTTGATTGTTATGATTTTTGACACCTCCACTTCAAGTTATTTATTGAATTTAGTTATATTGCATCATTTCATCTACAGAATTCTCTTTTTTGGGTTTAACCTTATCTTTTGCTTCTTCAAAATATTTCATTGGTACTTCATCAGATTCAATATTATCTCTTAAAGTTAACATTGCTGCTTCACGACAAACTGCTTCAATATCTGCTCCAACATAACCTTCAGTATTTTTAGCTAATTTATCTAATTTTACATCATCAGCTAATGGCATATTTTTAGTGTGTACTTTGAAGATGGATAATCTACCTTCTTCATTAGGTGTTCCTACTTCAATATGTCTATCAAATCTTCCAGGTCTCATAAGTCCAGGATCAATCATGTCCGGTCTGTTTGTAGCAGCAATTATGGCCACATCATGTAATTCTTCCATACCATCTATTTCTGTTAATAATTGGTTTACAACTCTTTGAGTAACTCCAGAATCTCCTAAAGTATTTCCACGAGTACTTGCAATTGAATCAAGTTCATCGAAAAATATTACAGTTGGAGATGCTTGTTTAGCTTTTTTAAACACTTCTCTTATTCCTTTTTCAGAGTCACCTACCCATTTAGATAATAATTCTGGTCCTTTAACTGATATGAAGTTTGCTTCACTTTCGTTTGCAACTGCTTTTGCTAGTAATGTTTTTCCTGTTCCTGGGATTCCATATAATAATGTTCCTTTAGGAGGTCTGATACCAAATTTTTCAAAGTTTTCAGGATATTTTAAAGGCCATTCAATTGCTTCTTTAAGTTCTTGTTTAGCTTCATCTAATCCTCCTATATCATCCCATTTTACATCAGGTACTTGTACTATTACTTCTCTTAATGCTGATGGTTGAATTTCTTTTAATGCTTCTTTAAAATCATCTTTTGTAACTATAATTTTTTTAAGAGTTTCTTCAGGAATTGGTTCTCCTTCTTTAATTTCAGGAATTATTCTTCTAACTACTCTCATTGCAGCTTCTTTTGCTAATGAACCTAAATCTGCTCCTACAAATCCATGGGTAGATTCTGCAAATTCATCTAAATCAACATCATCCCCTAAAGGCATAGATCTAGTGTGAATTTCAAGAATTTCTTTTCTTTCTTCTACATCAGGTATTCCTATTTCAATTTCTCTATCAAATCTTCCAGGTCTTCTTAATGCAGGATCTAATGAATCTGGACGATTAGTTGCTCCTATTACTACTACTTGTCCACGTGAGTTTAAACCATCCATTAAAGTTAATAATTGTGCTACTGTACGTCTTTCAGTTTCTCCTTGAGTTTCTTCTCTTTTTGGGGCAATTGCATCTAATTCATCTATAAATATGATGGAAGGTGCATTTTCTTCTGCTTCTTCAAAGAATCCTCTTAAATTTTCTTCAGATCCTCCTACATACTTACTCATAATTTCAGGCCCATTAATTGTTATGAAATGTGCATCGCTTTCGTTTGCAACTGCTTTTGCTAGTAATGTTTTTCCTGTTCCTGGAGGTCCATACATTAATATTCCTTTAGGAGGGGTGACTCCTAATTTATCAAATATTTCTGGTCTTTTAAGTGGGATTTCAACCATTTCTCTTACTTTTTTAACTTCTTCTTTAAGACCTCCAATATCTTCATAACTTACATCTACTAAGTTGGATATTCCTTCAATTTTGGATATATCTACAGGATTTTCTTGCATTTCTATTTTAGTATTTGGTCCAACGTATACTACTCCAAGAGGGCTTGTATTTACTACAGCTAATTTTAATTGCCCTAATGCTGGGACTTCCATCATTTCACGGAACATATCGTCAAATAAACTGTTACTCATTACATTTTGTCTTTGTTGTTTGTATCCAGTTATTATTATGTCCCCTTGAACCATTACTTTGTTTCTAAATGCGGCATTAATGTCTCCACCTAATCTTATAGGTTGTTCAATTGGGGCTAATTTAATTTTTTTAGCTTCTTTTGCATCTGCTTTTTGGATTATTACTTCTTGTCCAATGGATGCTTTAGAATTTTTACGGGTGGTACCGTCCATTCTTATGATTCCAGAATTCATTTCATTCTGTGAAGAAAATACCATTGCTGCGGTGGTTTTATCTCCAATAATTTCTATTATTTCACCGTCGGTTACTCCAATTTTAACCATTGTTTCAGGATCTATTCTGACTATTCCTTTACCTATATCTCTTTGTGATCTTGCTTCGGCTACTTTTAATTTGGTTTCTTCTTCTTGTTGGATATTGTTGTTGTTTTCCATTATTTTCATCTCCTCTTCTTTTTTTCTTTGTAATTATGATATTTTTTTTATTTTAATTAATTTTTGTTATTATTCTTTTATTTTTTAAACTTTGATTTATTCTTTATTTTTATTTATATTGTATGTTATTTGAATAATTTTTATTATTTCATTTTTAGTTACATTTAATCTAAAAAAAAGTATTATGATTCGATTTTTTTATTTTTTATCTATATAAATCTTTTAGTTAGTTTTTGTAACTATAAGATACTGTGTATATTCTACTATATAAATCTTATGGTATATATGAAAAATTAATTCTAATTATAATTTTATAAAAATCTTTTATTAAACAGGTTAAAATACATTTTAATAATTAAAATACTCATATTTTTCATTAAATACACTAAATTATTATTAAAAATTGTTATTTTATTAATTTAATTATTATTTTTTTGTTTAAACAATTTTTGATTAACTCTTACTTTTTGTTATTAAAATATTTTTTAGTTCGTTATATATTAAGAGTTAATTAAAAAAATAATAATTATCTAATAATTCCACCAAAACCTTCTAACAATTCTTTAGTAGAATCAAAAGCATCAAAATCTAAGGCTTTAACTTCAAAAGTTAAACTAATGAATTTTTCTTTAATTTGAGGACCATCATATACATCTATAATCTTAACCTCAGTAACATTCTTAATTTGGTTAATTGTATTTTTAATTACAAAACGATTACAATGTCTTGGGAAAACACAACTAAAAGATTGAGAATAGATCTTTTGAAGTTTCATTTTCCATTCAAATAACTCTTCATCATTTAAAACTTCAACATTAGCAATTTTCATTTTTTTAGTATGTTTATTAATGTTTAATTTTAGAAATTCAGGACCTAAATCTTCTAGAACACCAATATGTACAATTCCAGAATAAATATGTTTTAAACCTATCTCTTGACCAATAGAATTTTTTAAAATATTAGCTTCATGATTAAGAGAATTAACAGCTTTATCACTTCTACCTAATGCAGATTGAATATCTCCCATGTTTTTAGTAGCTTCCAATGCTATTTCCACAAACTTTTTTTCGTCTTTATAAGATATAACATCTCTTAATTCACATACTGCATCAGCAAATGTTTGACGAACTATTTCTCCACTGTTATTTTCTAATTGTATAGAATAAGTTAAAAAAGGATTTTGAGATACAATTCTAGCAATTGTATCAATCATGAGATTATAAATTGGACTTTCAAAGTCTTGTGTATCTTTAACATTAACATTTAATTTTGCAATTGTATAAGCAGTAGAAATATAAGAAAAATGGGTTAAGACTTGTACTATAGCCATCATTTTGTCATGTTCTTTAGGAATAGTTTCAATAACTCTCATTTTTTTATTTTCTAAAAATTTTTTAACTTTAGGATACCATTTTCCCTTTTTAATAGGTGTTAAAACAATTATTTGCCCATTTAAGCTAGTTGTTCTAGGACCAAAAACAGGGTGAGTTGGAATGAACTCTGCATCGTCGGGAACAAATTCATTCATAACATCAGAAGGGCCTTCTTTTACACTTGTTACATCAATCATTAAAGATCCAGGACTCATAAAAGGAGCTAACTCTTTTATAACACTACGTGTACTACTTATAGGAACAGCAATTACAACAATATCACTAGATTTAACAACTTCTTCATTATTTGAAGAGTATTTAACACCTAATTCTCCACTAGTAATTTTTCCAATTATTTTGTCTCGACCTGTGATTGTTACATCAAATTTTTCTCTTTTAAAGAACCATCCTAATGTTTTTCCCAAACCTCTAGTTCCACCAATAATTCCAACTTTCATTTTTATCAAACTATAATAAATTTTATAATATATTAAAATAAATTCATCATTTTATATAATTATATTTATTATTCAATATAATTAATATTATAATTATTAAAGAATCATGAAAGTTTAAAGGAGTATACTATTTACATGAAAATTACTTATCAAGATAAGAAAAAAGGAGTTATAGAACTTCTTCCAGAAATATTGGATGATTTATGGCACTTATCTCACATAATAGAAATTGGAGACATTGTTTCATCTAAAACTACCCGCCGTATTCAAGATACATCAGGGGATAAAATTAGAAGTGATAGAGGTGTTAAAAAAACTTTCACATTAGGAGTTAAAGTTGAAAATATTAGCTTTCATAAATTTACAGGTAAACTTCGAATTACCGGATCAATTGTTCAAGGGCCAGAAGAACTTGTTCCTTTAGGTTCACACCATACTATAGAAGCCAAACTTAACACACCCATAAAAATAACAAAAATAGTCTGGTCAAAGTGGGTATTAAAAAGAATTAATCAAGCAATCCAATCATCAAAAAAATTATCTGCAATAATTATCAGTTTAGAAGATGACATAGCAGATATTGGTTTAATTAGACAATTTGGGGTAGAATATTATGGGCCGATTATTGGAAATGTTTCAGGTAAAAGAATTGTAGATAAAAATAGACAAAAAACTTTGAATCAATTTTATCATAAAATTGTTGAAGTAATATCTCGTTTTGAATATGTTTCAACTTTCATTATTTCTGGTCCAGGTTTTTACAAAAATGATTTTTTTAAATATTTACAGGATAAATATCCTGAAATAGCTAAAAAGTCTATTATTGAAAATTCTGGTTCTGGAGGTAGATCTGGAATTCATGAGGTTTTAAAAAAGGGAACTATTGAAAAATTAACTGCTGAAAATAGAATTGCATTTGAAATGTCTCTTTTAGAAGAAATATTTGAAGAATTGTCTAAAGGAACTCCTAAAGTTGCTTATGGTATTGAGGAGGTAACTAATGCTGTAAATTTAGGGGCTGTTAATAAATTAGTTATTTTAGATACTGATATTAAGGTGAAAGATTCACAATCTTTAATGGATATGGTTGAAAACATGTCTGGTGAAGTTGTTATTATAAGTAGTGAGCATGAAGGGGGTAATCAGTTAAAATCTCTTGGTGGAGTAGCTGCTTTGCTTCGTTATTCAATTAATTAATCTTTTTTTATAAATTTTTATTATTTTAAAAACTATTATATATCAGTTTTTACTAAAATTTTACTAGTAAAGTCTTATAAAAATTTTTTATTTCGTCGCTATGGGAACGATTAAAGTTTTTATAAGTAAGCAATAAAACTTATTAAGGATTTGTGTATTTTTATTAAGTACATTTTAACATTTCCATATCTAATTAAAAATTTTCTTGCAATTATTATAAAATAGAATATTAAAAATCTATTTGGTTTTTATTAAAAATTTAGGTGTTTAAAAGCATGCAACTCATTTATCTTCAATTGTTTGGATTATTCTTAATATCTTTTTTCGGAACAATGATATTAAATATCATTTTCAGATTTTTTGGTAAGAGAAGATTATTAGGTAATCTATATCAAAATATTAGAGGCGGTACGCCTCGTGCAATAGGGTTAATCCCTTTTATTTTACTTAGTTTATTTTTACCTCAAGGATATAATAATTTGGTTCTTATAATTGGAATATTTGCGTTTATAGATGATTTATTGGGAAGAGTTAAAATATTTAATCTTTCAATAGAATGGGGTCAATTATCTCGTGGAATTGGAATGTTGCTTGTTATGGCTGTAGGTTATCCTATTATGGGATGGTCTGCTATTCTAGTTGCATTAATGGTTCAACCATTAAATATTTCAGATATGCAACCTGGTTCTACTTGTAGTGTTGTACTTATAATGAGTGTTATAGTAAGTCTTTTAATGATATTAACTGGAGTGCAACCAATATCTGAATTACCAGCATTCTACACTCCTATACTAATAATTGCAGTATGTTTAGGTTATGCTCCTTTAGATTATTCTGGAAAAATAATGTTAGGAGAAGTTGGAAACCATTCTTTTGCAATTGCTTTAGGAATAGCATTCTATATGTTAGGAGGATTTTGGTGGACATTAATATTCTTCATAATAACTACAATTTTAATAGCATTTATTAGAAGAAATAGTTTAAACAGATTTTTAACAACAAAATTAAAAATTTATAACCCTACACCAGGTGATTATTTTATGGATGTATTAACTGGTGGTGGTTTAGGAGATATTCTTAGAAAATTAATATTAAAAAATAACCAAATAACCGTAACTAACACTGTATTAATCCTTTTAGGATTCAGAAGATTATTATACAATCCTTATGCACCTAATAATAAACAACATTTTTCTAATGATATTTCTTTAAATACTAAAAGTCTTAGAAAATTTTAGTTTTTATATTTTTTTTAATATTTTTTTAATTTCATATTAAATTAGTTTATTTCTTCTATTTTTATCTTAAAAGAGTTTTAATAATAGTAAACTATATTAATTAAAAATAACTATTATAAATTAAATTAATAATCAAAACAAACATTTTTTATAATTTTTTTTACTATAAACTGTTTAAATTTTACAATAAAAATAATAGATTTAGTTAATCTTTTTAATTGTTATGTTAGTTTATAAACATTAAAAAAATAGGATTTTAATATGGAATTATAATTCATTGGATTTGTAATTATGAAAGCATTACTAGTTATCACAGGAAGAGGAATAGGTGGAGATGCAAGAGTAGGATTGAATGTAACCCAAGCTCTTGAAAATGAAGGCGTTCAGTGTGAAATTGCTTTAGATCATAATGCTCCAGGATTATTATATAAAAAAAATGGTTATTCCTGGCATAAAGTATCTATACCTCAAGCTGGAGGACATGCTGCTAGTAAAACTTCAACTATTAAAGCTGGGGTTAAAACATTAAAAGCAGCAAGAGAAACAAAAAAATTAATCAAACAGCTTAAACCAGATATTGTAGTGGGAATTATTGGTGGAGGAGCTGTTATTGGTTGTTTAGCTGCTAAATTAGCTAAGGTTCCAGCTGTTGGTTTAATAGACACTCCGTTAGATTCAAAAGTATGTTCAAAATTAAATTATTGTATAGTTTTACCTGAAAATCAACTGTTTAAATCTAATAATCTTCCTTCAAATTTAGAAAAATCATTTTTCCCTTTAACTCCAGGTATTACAAAGGGAGATAAAAATCAAGGTTTAAATAAAGTAAAAGAACATATTAAAGAAGTTAAATCAAATAATCCCAATAAAAAATTTGCAGATTTTGATGAAAATAAAACAACTTTGCTCTTTTCTTCAGGATCTTCTCTGTTTGAAATGACTGTTAAGGCTGTAGAAAATTTTACAAATATTGTAAATGATGAATATAATATATTATTAGTGGGGGATCCTTTAGAGAAAGAATATTTAAAAATGGTTGATGATTCTAAAGTAATTAATTTAGGTTATATTGATTGGATTAAAGATTGTTATGCTTTAACAGATTTAGCTGTATTAACTGATGATGGAAATATGATGCAGGAATCATTGGCTTGTGAATTACCATCTATAGCTTTGACAAAAGTTAAGTATGGTCGTTATCATAATATGGCAGCAATATTTCCAGGTGCAGTTGTGGAATCAGATATTCAAGACTTAAATGATAAAATATTTGATACTTTAAAAAATCTCGATAGTATTCAAGCAAAAACTAAAGAATATAGTCAAGAAATATTATCTTCAGGTAAAAAAATAGCTAATATTGTAATAAATGAAGCTAATAAAAAATAATGGGAATAAGTTTTTTTTGAACTTATTCTTTTTACATATATTTTAAAATTTTATAATAAGTGTCTGTAGATGGGTGTAATTCTAAAAACTCATCAAAATCTTCTTTTGTAATTCCTAAATTTATTAAAAAGGCCATATAAGCAGTATCACTTACACTAGATGGAGATATTGCAGATGCATTTTCAACTTTATTGGTTTTTTTATTTATGCTTAAGCTAGTTAAACCTGTTTCTGAGGTTAATAATCTCCAAAATGCTCCAGGCCCTGCTCCACCAGGTTGCACTATTTTTCGTATTTCATTTTCATCTGTATTATTAGTGTCATTTTTTATAAAGCTTACATCTAAATCTAAACTTATAGCTTCTGGGGTATTTTTATAATGAACTGCATTTGAATATCCTGCCATATTTCTTGCAGCAGTTAATCCTTCTCTTCTTGCTACGGGTGTTAATTGGATTCCTCCAGTAACATCACCTGCAGCATAAATGTTTGGATGTGAAGTTTTCATCATTTTATCTACTTTGATACTCCCATCATCATTTAAGTCTACAATATTTTTAAATGCTTCACTATTTGGTGTTCGTCCTGTTGCAATTAATGTTTTTCCAATGAAAGTTCCAGAGGATGTAATAACTTTATCTTCTTGAATTTCGTTTATGTTTGTATTTTCGTAGATATTGACTTTTTTTAATAATTTTCTTATTGTGTAATCTTTAATTTCAGGTTCTAAATTTTTTAGCACTGAACTTCTAGCTAATATGTTTACTTCACTACCATATGATGTAAAAATATTGGATAATTCGCATGCTATTATTCCTCCACCTATAATGTTTATTGTATCTGGAAGTTCTTTTAATTTAAGTATGTCACTGCTTGTTAAAGCATGTTTTACTCCAAGGATATTTGGAATAAATGGTCTTGCTCCAGTAGCTATCAATAAGTTATCTGCTTGGTATGTATCGCCATTAACTTTTACATTAATTTCATTATTTTCTCCTATTTCTACTTCTGCTTCACCATAAATAATTTCATTACCAACACTTTTATTTTCATTTTCTTCGATTTTTCTAAGCATTGCTTGTGTTTCTTTAATTTTTTCAACAACTTTTTCATAAGAAAAATCAATATTGGCAGTTATAATTCCTAAATCTTCGAATCTTTTAGATGTATTTAAAAATTTAGCTACATCATTTAATGCACATATAACCATACAACCTTCATTTAAGCAAGTTCCTGCAATATATCTTTTTTCTATTAATAGGACCTCTTCACCTAATTTTCCAAGCTCGTTTGCAGCTAATCTTCCTCCAGGCCCTGCACCTATTATTATATTTTTCATTTTCAATCACACTTAAAAATTTAATATATAATATTATATTCTTTGTAATGATTAATTATAACTGTCATTAAAATAATTAATCTTATTAACAAGAAATAAATATAATTTATATTAATAAAAATTATTATAAAACTATAACTTATTAAAGTTGAGGAGATGGATATTTATGTGTATAGCAGCACCAGCTAAAGTTGTTGAGTTAGATAAAGATGAAAAAGTCGCATTTGTTGAATTCGGTGGAGTTAAACAAAGAGCTAAGATTGATTTAATGCCTGATATTGAATTAGGGGATTATGTGTTAGTTCATGCAGGCTATGCTATAGAAAAATTAACTGAACAAGCAGCTCAAGAATCTTTAGAAGCATGGAATGAACTTTTAGAAATCCTTGATGAAGAAGATCAAGAACGTATTCAAGAAAATAATTAAATAAAATAAATATTTTTTCAATAATTTATAAAAATCATCATAAAATATAATGATGATTCTATTTTTTATATTTTTAAAATTAAAATTAGTTTAGAGTTAATATATTGAAACTCTAATTACACCAGATATTTTTAAAAATTCACTTATAAGATCTCCTGGTACGAACTCTTCAGTGATGATTGTTAGAACGGGGTTGTCATATAATTCTGTGTCACCTGCATAAGCTTGTCTTATGCTTATGTTTTTTGATGAAATTAATGCAGAAGCAGCTGCTAAAATTCCTTCATTGTCTTCTCCTACTTCTATTTCAATTACTCCAAGTCCTAAATTTTTAGCAATGTTTTTTAATAAAGTTCCTGCAGGTGTTATATTTCCGAAAATGTTTGATAATTCTTCATCTTTTGTAATAGTTTCGATTGTGGATTTTATGACTCTTCTGTCCACTCCTGCTGATTTTGCTAATGCAGCGTCGCTTATTTTTAAATTATCACAATAAATTTTGTTGTTTTTATCCACTCGTAATCCGAGTTCTATCATTTTTTGTGCAACAGCCATTCTTGCAGGATATTTTTTAAATTTTGTGTTTATTTCTTCCCACATTTATATCACTAATCCTTATTTTTTACTCTCAATGTTTATTTTTTCTACATTAATATACTATTTTGGTAAGTATATAAACTTTTATAAAATTAGTATGTTTTTTTTAAAATATTATTAGAAAAAAGTTAAAAAAGATAGTAGGCTAGATGGGATTCGAACCCATGACCTCACGGTTATCAGCCGTGCGCGCTAACCAAGCTGTGCCACTAGCCTATATAAAATAGTTAATTCTAACATAAAACTTTCAAGATTTTAAAAAATTGCTTAATTCTATATTAAAATTAGAGCTATATCAAATTTAGATTTTCTTAATATATATACCTTTTGGAAAAATTAATCAAAATTGGTATGATAAATTAAGAAAATTCATAATTCCTCGTAAAAAAAATTAAATATTAAAATTTTAAGCACTGAACATTTCAGTTAATTGCTCAGCCATTACATGACCGACAACTGTAACATTACATTTATCAATTTCTTCTAAAGATTCAGTAGCATTTTTTACATCAGCAGCTATACGAGTTACACTCATACAACTAGGATTAGTTGGTTGGATAGTTAGTGTTGCATTTTTACCATCAACTGCAATATTTCTTAAAATACCCATTTCTACAATACTCACACCCATATGAGGATCGTTTACAGTACTACAAGCTTCTTTAATCTTTTCAATTATTTCTTCAGACATATTTTTCGCCTCTAATTAATTTAATAATTTGAATATTCGTTAAAATTTATTTCATTGAATACTAATAATATTATTTCATTATTATTATGTTTGTATTTAAATATATCGATTGTTATTTTTTTCGATGTCTAATTTTAACTGCTACTCCACTTTTAGATTTTTCCATTTCAGAACCAGTTAATACAGATTTTCCTACAGCAACAACTTCATTGTCTTTAACAATTACTACTTCATCATTTGGAATAATATTATGGTCAGCTTTATCTATACCTGGAGAGAATAAAGTATTAGTTTCTAGATTAAAGTTAATTTCTATAACATTGATGTTATTTTCAAGTAATCTTTCACCACCAGATAAGTTTAAAGTATATAAACCATAATCCATATTAAGACGTGCAATTTGTTTATTATTAGAAAAAATCTTTTTATGATATCTACCTTTTGCAATAACATCATCAGTAATGAATTTATCTCCATTAACTCCGAATTGATATTTGCTTATAGAACGCAATTCATGTAAAGTTTTGTCATGTTTTTTAATTTTTTTATACTTTTTAAGTTCCATTCTTAAATTATAAATTGAATCTGGGGAAGTAGGCTTATTATCTTGACAAGAGTAAATACAATCATCTAAATATTCTCTACAAACTTCTTCATAACCCCCATGAACATTTGCAATCACATTTTTATCTGAAACATATTTCTTTAATAATTTTCCAGCAACTTTTATTTCTTCATGGCTCCAGTCTCCAGATACAGCTGTATCATATGATTGTATTGGAAATGTATTTTCCATTTCTCTAGGACATATTCCAAATGGTGAAGTTACTATAACTTCTTGATAACCTCTTGTTGCTCTTCTAAATTTTTGGTGAGATTTAGAATTAGAGTATGGCTTTTTCATACTACATGGAAGTACCACAATCACATCACCTTGAGGATCCATCATTTCCATACGATTTCTCCATCTTACTGCTTCTGGTCGGTATAAAGATTCTTCATTTGAGCATATTACTTTCATTGTTTTTTTCTCTCTTTAGATTTAATTAATTCTTGGTGATTTTTATAAAGTTGATTTATACTAGGATGATTTTCACCTAATTTCATTCTCCATTTATTAGCAGTAAAATCAACATCCACTTCGTCAGATCCATTTAATAAATTGTCTGCATGTGAAACTATTTTTTCTTCTAATGTTTGGGGAGTGTAATCTTTAATAGGTATACCAATTTTCTCGGCATCTTCTTTTGAAATACCAGTTCCAATATGTCTTTCTATAATATTTATTACTTCCTGTGAGTAACCTAATTCCTTAGCAATTTTGCCTCCAATATATGCATGATTTATATCGTTACTTTTAGATCTTCCAATATCATGGAGTAAAGCACCTTTACGTATTAATTCTTGGTTTGCTTCAGGATAATATTTAGCTATTTCTAATGCTTTTTTACAAACAGCTATAGAATGGTTAATTACCCATTCAGGACACCCTACCTTTTTTAAAAGTTCAATTTCCATAGTAAAACACTTTTTAAAAATATGTATAATTATTAAAATTTAAAATTAGAATTTATTTAATTTATTAAAGATTTAATAATTAATTAAAATTTTGTATAATAAAAAAAAGATAAAAATTTAAGAGATTTTGATTTTTAAATCTCTTATTTATTTGGAGTTAGATAATGCAACTTTATAAGTATCTTTATATTCATCAATTTTTGCTTTGATTTTTTCTATTTTTGGACTGTTGTCCTCGTAAATAATTTCTTCACCACATTGTGGACATATAAATCCTGTTTCAGTGGCATTATCAAAGTCAAATCGTGATTTATCATTCGGACATACGAAAAACATACCATTTTCTTCATTTTGTAATTGTTTTTCTAAATTATTGATAATGTTTGTTGCTTTATTTTCTATTTGTTCGTTTACTTCGTTATTATCAAATTTCCAAGTGTATGTGTACCATTGTGTTTCTGGATCTTTACTTCTTTTGTAACTAGCTAATTTAGCATCGTATAGTTTATATAAAACTTTTCTAACGATATTTAAACGAATTTCGGTTTTTTCAGCGATTTCTTCATCAGTATTTATTCCTTTTATTAAAGCTTTAACAATTGGAAGGTTTTCTTCATCTTTTTTAGGGTCGTTAGAAGAAGGGTCGTCTTTAATAACATCTACAATCAATGATTTGACTAAAGGGTCGCTAAGTATGGATTTTTTTGGCATTTAATTCTTTCCTCTCTTTTTCGTGTTTTATTCAATGTTTTATATTGCACTTTTTAATTCTAAGAGTAAGTGGTCATAAATTAAGAGTTGTGACAGTTTTTTTTAAGTGTTTAGAATTTGAGTGTTTTTAAAAAAAAATATTGATTAGACTACTGGATTTTTTATAATCTTAAGATTTATTATATATTTACTGTAATATAAATTTTCGCATTTGTTTATATTATATATAAATAATATTCATTAAATTTTATTTTTATAATTCTCTTAATAAGACAGCGGGAGTGTGTATAATTGTTTCTAATGATTCAACACTTACTTCGTCATATTCAGAATCAAGTACGCTTTTAGCACTATAAATAGTTTCCATACTTGTTTCTAAAGATTTTTGATATTCTTCAGCAGTATTCGCTAATTTTAAAGCTTTTTCAATATTTAATTTTTTAGAAGTTCCTAAAGGTGTAGATCCTTCGTTAGAACCAAGTTGTCCTAAAAAATATCCAAAAACTCCTTTATTTTTTTTAATAGGTTCAATTGCTATGGGTAAACCAGTAAAATAAGTATTATGTATTTTGTATGTAGCATCTGTATCAATTATTAAAACAGTTAAATCTTTCCCAGTTTTATCTTTAATAGTTTTAGCTATATTTTTTGCAACTAATTCAGGATTTTCAGGTAATAAAGAAACATAAGTCCCAGGAGCATTACTTAAATCAATTCCTGCTTCTGATGCTGGTTTAAGAGCATGTTTCCAACCATATAAATCTAAAACAAGTTCTTTATGTCTTTCAGCTTCTTTAGGTAATTTTTTTAAGTTTTTTATAGTTCTTTTCTTAATTCCTAACAAAGGTCCTAAGAAATAACCCCAAAAATATTTGCTCCAAATATTTGCTAAAAATTTTGCTTTTAAAGATGGATTATAAATTTGTTCATCAACTAATCTGCCTTGTGAAACACTAATAGGAGTTTCAGCTATTACTAAATAATCTCCATCTTCACAATTAAATAATATAGTTTCAATTAACTTATTTAAACTTTCATTAGGTTCAATGTATGTTGTTTTAATAGGTATTACTTCATAATCATTTATGATGATATTGTTAGTTTGATTATTATCCTTATTTTCAGTTGGAACATTATTTTGCATTTTTTTCCTCTACAATAGGTTTAAAATTATAATTCTAGTTTAACCTATATTTAAAATAGGTTTATTTTTATTTATATTTTTTTAAACTAAATTTTTATATTATATGTTTTAGAGAATTATATTTAAAAATTGTTTTACTTTGTTATATTGAAAAATTTTTAGGAAATTTTTATTTTAAACCTAATTTTAATTATTCATTGAAACATAAGTAAAAATCTTTGAAAATTCTTAAATTTGAGGTTGTTTTAATGGAAAAATCAATAACTTACTTTGAAAAATCCGGAGAAGAAAATACTAATAAGGTTATATCTTTAGTTAAAGATAGATTAAAAGATTCAGATATTAAATATGTTGCTATTGCTTCTGCATCTGGAGAATCTGCACTTAAATTAGCAAATGCTTTAGAAGATGTTACTATAATTAATGTTACTCATCATGCAGGTTTTCATAATCCTAATCAATTAGACATAACTGATGAAATGAGATTAAAACTTGAAGATATGGGTGTTGTAACTTTTGTAGGATCTCATGCATTAAGTGGAGTTGGAAAAGGAATAGCTAAACAATTGGGAGGGTTAAACCCTGTAGAGATTGTTGCACAAACATATAGAACATTTTCCCAAGGAATAAAAGTTTGTGCAGAAATAAGTATTATGCTTGCAGATGCAGGTTTGGTTCCTGTAGGTGAAGAAATACTTGCTATTGGTGGTACAGGTCATGGTATTGATACTGCAGCAATAGTTACTCCAGTTAATATGACTAAAGTTTTTGATATTAAATTTCATGAAATTATAGCAATGCCAAGAGATTAATTTCTTTTATATAATATTTTACATGAATATTTATTATTTATTCTTTGTTTAAACAATATTTTTAAATTTTTGATAAGAGTTATATACTTGAAAAATTTAAATAAAATACATAAATTAGTTTAAAGGAAACTAATAAAAAAACCAAAATTTAACCATTATTTAGGATAGATAAAAGCAGTATTTTTCTATTCTATACTTAATAAGTTAAAATAGCATCGTAAAAGAGCTTAATTATTTAAATGCCTTAACAAATTTGGCATATTGTGAATTCATCTTATTTGGGATACTATAAGATTTAAATTCCTATACTTAATTTTTTTTATTTTGTTGAATATGACTTATTGAGAAGAAATAAAACTATAAAAATGTTAATGTGGGGTTAGTAATGAAATTTATAGATGATGCAATAAAAGAATCCGAAAAACGGATGGAAAATGAAGATGCTAATAGATCTTCTTCTGATTTAGATGAAGAATTATTAGCTTTAATTGATAAAAGTCGTGCACAAATCACTGTTATTGGTACTGGTGGTGCAGGTAATAATACTATTTCTAGATTAAATGAAATGGGTATTGAAGGGGCAAATACCATTACTGTTAATACTGATGCTCAAGATTTATTTTATAGCCAAGCAGACAAAAAATTACTTTTAGGAAGAAACACTTGTGGAGGTCTTGGTGCAGGTGGAGAACCTACTGTTGGTGAAGAATGTGCTGAAGAAAGTGAAGATGATATTAGAGAAGAATTAGATGGCTCTGATATGGTATTTGTAACTTGTGGACTTGGAGGAGGAACTGGTACTGGTTCCGCACCTATTATATCTAAATTAGCTAAAAAAGCAGGAGCTTTAACTGTTGCTGTGGCTACTATGCCATTTTCAGCTGAAGGTATTAAAAGAAGAGAAAATGCAGAAAAAGGTTTAGAAAAATTACAAACCAATGCAGATACTGTAATTGTGATTCCTAATGATAAACTTTTAGAAGTAGCTCCAAATCTTCCTTTAAACAAAGCTTTCATGGTTTCTGATGAAATTTTAGGTAGAGCTGTAAAAGGCATTACAGAATTAATTACAAAAACTGGCTTAGTAAGTTTAGATTTTGCTGATATTAGATCAATTATGCAAGGTTCTGGCATGGCAATGATTGGTATGGGTGAATCTGATTCTGGAGATAGAGCTTTAGAATCTGTTCATGAAGCTTTAAGCAGTCCATTATTAGATCTTGATATATCTAATGCTAAAGGTGCATTAATTAATATTTCAGGTAGTTCTGATTTAACATTACATGAATCAGAAAAAATTGTGCAAATTGTAGCTGATAAATTAGATCCAGAAGCTAATATCATTTGGGGAGCTCAAATTGATGAAACATTACAAAATGCAATTAGAACAACTATTGTTGTATCTGGTGTTAAAGGTCAATATGAGTTTAATGACAAACCTGACTTTTCTGAATTAGATGAAACTAAATCTGATGTTAAAGAAGCAGAAGTCGATCCTTTAGATGATTTAATTGATGGAATTTTTTAGATTTTAATTTAAAAAATTAATTTTTTATTTATATTTTTTTAGCTAGGACTATAAGTTTAATAATAGTCCTTTTTAAGCTATTTTTTTCATTTAAACTATTTTTAAAGATTTTTCTTATTTTAATGAAAACCTTTATAAATAATCATATTAAAAATACTAATATAATCTAAGAAATTTAAGTTTAATATTTTTTGGATTAAAAATTAATTATTATTATAACAAATTATTTTTATTATATATGCAGGGATTATCAATGAGTTTTAAAGAAGATGCTAGTGATTTCAATAAACAATGTAAAAGAGTTATTCGAGTAGCTAAAAAGCCTGATGGTGAAGAATATGTCAACTTTATTAAAGTTGCAGCTATAGGTATTTTAATTATCGGTGCTGTTGGTTTTGTTATTGTTATTATTGGTCAATTATTAAGTTTATAACTTAAAGGGACTAGTAAAATAATTTATTGATTTATTTACTGTTTTATATTTTTTTAATTAAATTTTTTAGGCCTATTGTGGTCTTAAAATTTTTTAAGTTTTATAATTATTGGAAAATTTTTTCCATAATTCAATAACTATTTTATATATTTTATGTGTAAATTTGAAAAGTTTAAATACTTGTTAAGTTAAACATATAGATATTATATTAATCTAATTTTATTATATTTCTTTATTAATGAAAATTAGTTATTTAGTTTAATGCTCATGTATTAAACTTTATTTTTAATAATATGGTAGAATAAACAATTAGGTTATATAATAAATAATTTAATCAGTTATTTTATTAATTAATAGAATATTAATTATATATATAGGTGAATTTTACATGGAAGATACTCAAAATTCCATATTTGCTCTTAAAACTTCAGCAGGTCAGGAAAGAAATGTTGCTAGAATGCTAGCTAGAAAGATTCAAGATTCTGGTATTGGTGTAACATCTATTCTTGTCCCTGAATCATTAAAAGGATATATTATAGTAGAATCTTATACAAAAATTGATATGCGTAATCCGGTAATGAAGATTCCTCATTTAAGAGGAATTGTCGAAGGAAAACATGATATTACTTTTGAAGAAGTGAAAAGATTCTTAAAACCAGAACCTATTATATCTTCCATACAAAAAGGAAGTATTGTTGAACTTGTTTCTGGTCCTTTTAAAGGTGAAAGAGCTAAAGTGGTTCGTATAGATGAATCTCGTGAAGAGGTAGTTCTCGAGCTAATAGAAGCTGCAGTTCCAATTCCGGTAACTGTTAAAGCTGATCAAATTAGAATTATTCAAAAGGAGGCTGACTAATGGCTAAAGATACAGTTGAAATCCTCATAGAAGGTGGAAGCGCCACTCCTGGACCACCATTAGGTCCTGCTATTGGCCCTTTCGGTATCAATATGATGCAAGTAGTTGAAGAAATCAATGAAAAAAGTGCGGATTTCAAGGGAATGAAAGTTCCTGTTATAGTCACTATTGATAGTGATACAAAAGATTTTGAAATCTCTATAGGTACTCCTCCTACTACAGCTCTCATTATGGATGAACTCAATATTGAAAAAGGTTCTCATGAACCTGGTACTGAAGTTGCAGCTGATTTATCAGTTGAACAAGCTTTAAAAATTGCTAGAATGAAATATGATTCATTATTAGCAAATGATTACAAGCATGGTGCTAAAGAAGTAATGGGTACATGTGTAAGTATGGGACTTACTGTTGATGGTAAAGATCCTAGAGAAGCTCAAAAAGCTGTAGATGCTGGAGAGTATGATGATATTTTAGGAGAATAAACTTCTAGAATATTATTTAAAAATTTCATATTAAAAAAATTAAAAAAAGGTTTTGTAAATGATGTTACAATAAAAAAAGGCTCTTTGGGAGTTGGAATTGTAATTGATATGAAATTATTTACTTTATGTTCATGTAATCGTATTTATTACAGAAACTCATAGTATGAATAATTCTAATTAATCATAACTTATGGTTTCTATTCTCGATTACTCATGAAACCAAAAAAATTGAATAAATATCCAATGAACTTTTAAAAAGTTCATGGAGGATTTGATATGACACAAGAAATATTAGAAGCGGTGAAGGAGGCTAAAGAACAGTCAAAGCCGAGAAACTTCACACAGTCTGTTGATGTTATTATTAATATCAAAGACTTAGATGTCAAAAGACCTGAAAATCGGTTTGATGAGGAAGTTGCTCTCCCTAATGGCCGAGGCAAAGAAATTAAAATCGGAGTCATCGGTGATGGGGAATTGGCAGTTCAAGCTAAAAACGCTGGCGTAGATCTTGTTTTGTCTAAAGAAGATTTAGAAGAGTTAGGAAAAGATAGAGGTCAAGCTAAAAAAATAGCAAACTCTATTGATTCTTTTATTGCTCAAGCTGATATGATGCCTTTGGTTGGTAGATTCTTAGGTCCAATTCTTGGTCCTCGTAAGAAAATGCCTAAACCAGTACCAGCAAGTATCAAACTTGATCCTTTACTTGATAGATTACAAAGTACTATCAAAGTGGGAGTTAAACAGCAACCTTCTATTCAAGTTTTAGTTGGAACACAAGATATGGACGATCAAGCAATAGCTGACAATATTGAAGCTGTTCTCGCAGTTCTAGACCGCAACTTAGAGAAAGGAAGAAACCAAATAAAATCCATGTTTATTAAAACAACTATGGGTTCAGTAGTGCGGGTGATTTAAAATGGCTCATGTTGCTGAATGGAAGAAAGAAGAAGTTAAAGAACTTAAAGATATGATAGATTCTCATGAAGTTATTGGGATTGTTAATTTATTAAACATTCCTGCAAAACAACTTCAAGAAATGAGAAAATCTCTTGGCGGCCATGCTGTTATTAGATTATCTAAAAAGAATCTTATGAATTTAGCTTTTGAAGATTGTGCTAATGAAAAGGCAAATATTAATGGTCTTTCCGAATATATGGAAGGTCAACCTGCTCTTGTAGCAACTGATATGAACCCTTTCAGATTATTCAAAATATTGGAAGATAACAAGACTTCTGCTCCTGCAAAGGTTGGAAGTGTTGCTCCTGAAGATATTATTATTCCTGCAGGGGATACTGGTTTTGAACCAGGTCCATTCCTTGGTGAATTACAACAAGTAGGAGTACAAGCTAAAATTGATAAGGGTAAAATTGTAGTTTCTAAAGACTGTGTATTAGTTCCTGAAGGAGAAGAAGTTTCTAAACAAGCAGCTTCTACTTTATCTAGATTAGGAATTAATCCTATGGAAGTGGGAATCGATTTACAAGCTGTGTATGAAGATGAATCAATCTATACTTCTGATGTATTAGCAATTGATGAAGAAAAAACTCTTGCAGATGTTCAAAGTGCTTTCAGAAAAGCTTTCAATTTATCTGTATTTGCAGCAATACCTACAAAAGAAACTATTTCAGCTATTATTGGATCTGCTTACACTAAAGCAACAAATGTTGCTGTTGAAGCAGGAATTTTAACTTCTGAAACTACTGACATTTTATTAGGATTAGCTCAAGCTAAAATGTTAGCTTTAGCTAGTGAAGTATCTGGCACTGAAGGTGCTATTAGTGATGAATTAGCAGATAAATTAGCTAATCGTCCTGTAGCAGTTGTAGAAACAGTTGTCTCAGAAACTCCTGATGAAGAGGAAGATGAAGAAGAAGAACAAAGTGAAGAAGAAGCTGAAGAAGAAGCAGCAGCAGGGTTAGGTGCCTTGTTTGGCTGATCATATTTAATTTAAACTTTTTATTGTTTTAAAACATCTAATATTATTAAAAAACAAAAATTATTTAAGAATAAACAAAATGGTGATAACATGGAATATATATATGCGGCAATGATTTTGCACACCACTGGTAAAGAAATTAATGAAGAAAACGTAAAAAACATTATTGAAGCAGCTGGAGAAGAAGCTGATGATTCTAGAATCAAAGCTTTAATTGCAGCTTTAGAAGATGTTGATATTGATGAAGCTATGGAAACATCTGCTATGGCAGCAGCACCAGTAGCTGCAGCACCTGTTGCAGCTGAAGCTGAAGAAGAAGAGGAAGAAGAGGAAGAAGAACAAAGTGAAGAAGAAGCTGAAGAAGAAGCAGCTGCTGGATTAGGTGCTTTATTCGGATAGATTCTTCTATCTTTTTTTCATTTTTTTTCTTTTTTTTTACAAGATAAAATTAACAATTGTTAACTTTTTATTGAAAATCTTTTTAAATTATTATAACAAAATATTATAACAGTATTGATTTTTAAACAATCGATTTAACTTTAATTTTAAAATTACTTAATAATTTATAAAAAAAATCAGCTGATAATTATGTCTAATATACTTGAAGATTTAGGATACACAAAACAAGAATGTAAAACTTGTGGAAAAATATTTTGGTCACAAATAGACCGAGATACATGCGGAGATGCTCCTTGTGATGAATATGAATTCATAGGAAACCCCGCAACAGATAAAGGATACAACTTATACGAAATTCAAAAAACATTTAAAGAATTCTTTGAACAACGAGGACACACACCAGTATCCCGTTATCCAGTACTTGCAAAAAGATGGAGAGATGATGTATTCTTAGTTGGAGCAACAATATTCCTTTTCCAACCATGGATAACCTCAGGTTTAGTACAACCTCCAGCAAACCCACTAACAATCGCACAACCATCAATAAGATTAAACGATGTAGATAACGTAGGAAGAACTGGAAGACACATGACATGTTTCACAATGGGAGCACACCATGCATTCAACTACCCAGATAATGAAATCTACTGGGAAGATCAAACAATAACATACTGTCATGAATTCATGAAATCAATTGGAATAAACACCGAAGACATAACATTCATAGAATCTTGGTGGCAAGGAGGAGGAAACGAAGGACCATGTTATGAAGTAATGGTCAGAGGAGTAGAACTAGCTACTCTAGTTTTCATACAATACAAAACATTACCAAATGGAGAAAAAGAAGAAATACCATTAAAAGTAGTAGATACTGGATATGGATTAGAAAGATTTGCATGGATTTCTCAAGGAACACCAACAGCTTACGATGCATGTTTTGGACCAGTTATAGAAAAACTAAAACAATTAACTCATGTCCAAGTTAATGAAAAAATATTAGCAGAAAATGCACAAATCGCTGGAATGATGGATATAGAAACATATGCCGATATTAGAGAACTACGTGAAAAAGTAGCAAATAAACTAGGAATATCCATGGAAGAATATTTAGAATCTGCCTTACCAATGGAAGCTATCTACATAATAGCAGACCATACTAGATGCTTAGCATTCATGCTCACTGATGGAATAATACCATCAAATGTTAAAGAAGGATACTTAGCAAGATTAGTATTACGTAGAACAATTCGTTTCATGAAGGAATTAAACATGAAAGAATCCTTATCTGATATTATGGAAATACAATTAGACTTCTTAAATGATTTCTATCCTGAAATAAAAGATTCACAAGAACATATAATGAACATAATAAATCTTGAAGAAGAAAGATATGGAAAAACTGTTAATAAAGGGCGAAAAGTTGTAAAAAGAACAATTAAAAAACTTAAAAAAGAAGGAAAAGCAAGTATGCCTCTTGAAACTTTAATTGACTTATATGATGCACATGGAATGCCTCCAGAAACAGTTCAAGAATTTGCAACCGACGACTTTGAAGTAAATATACCTGATAATTTCTTCACACAAGTAGCAGCAATGCATGAAACAGATGAAGTAAAAGAAAAAGAAGATTTCCAAATTGATGCTCCAAAAACAGATTTACTATTTTATAAAGACTTTAAACAAACTGAAACCACAGCAAAAATATTAGATGTCGTAAATAAAGATGGAAAATTAAATGTAATATTAAATCAAACAGTTTTCTATCCTGAAGGAGGAGGTCAACCTTCTGATATCGGTACTATATCTGTGGATGATAAAGAATTTAAAGTGGTATATGCTTCAAAATTAAATAATATTGTCTTACATCAAATTGACATTGGAGAAAATGAAGAAATTGAAACTGTTGAAGAAACACTTAACAATTTAATTGGTAAAGATGTAAAATCAGAAATCGATTGGAATAGAAGAATCACTCTTGCAAGACATCATACTGCTACTCATTTAGTTGTTGCTGCAGCAAAACAAGTATTAGGTAATCATATATGGCAAGCAGGAGCACAAAAAGGTTTAGCACGTTCACGTATAGATTTATCTCATTATAAACGTATTTCTCAAGAAGAAATTGATGAAATAGAAAAAATCGCAAACGAGTTGGTAATGAAAAATATAGAATTAGATATCAATTGGTTAACTCGTGATGAAGCAGAAAAAAACTATGGATTTGTACTTTATCAAGGAGGAGTTGTTCCTGGTTCAGATATACGTGTAGTAAGAATACCTGGAATTGATGTTCAAGCTTGTGCAGGTACTCATGTACCAAGAACTGGAGATGTGGGTCCAATCAAGATTAATAAAACTGAAAGAGTTCAAGATGGTGTTGAAAGAATAGACTTCTCAGCAGGTCTTGCAGCAGTAGATTCCATTCAATTAGACAAAACTTACCTTCGTGAAAGCTCAAACACTTTTAAAGTTAACAATGATCAGTTACCAAAAACTTGTGACAGATTCTTCACAGAATGGAAAGCACAAAAAAATGAAATCAAAAAACTTCAAAATGAAATTGCTTCCCTAAAAATTAATAATTTAACAGATAACCTTGAAGAAATTAATGGATTAAGTGTACTTAAAAAGATTATTGAAGGAAATATTAAAGAATTACAAAATATTGCAACAGATTTTACAGATAATGAAAAAGCAGATTTAGTATTCCTAGGTAATAATGAAGGTAAAATTGTTGGTGCAGCATCACAAAAAGCAATAGATGCTGGAGTAAAAGTTAACGATATAATTAAAGAATCTGCAACTATCCTTGGAGGGGGAGGAGGAGGTCGTCCAAATCTTGCTCAAGGTGCAGGTAAAAACATAGATAAAATGGAAGAAGCTTTAAATAAAGCATTAGAACTTTTAAATTAAGGATAGTAAAATTTATGAAACATGATTTAATAATAGCACGCTATGGTGAAGTTGGTCTGAAAAGTCATAAAGTTCGAAGTAGATTTGAAAGACGTTTAGTAAAGAATATACAAGCAAGTATTGATGCAGAAATTGATGTTGATCAAGCAAGAATATTTATTTTCCCAGAAAACTTTGATGAAGCATTAAAAAAATTATCAAAAATTTTTGGATTAGTTTCTTTCTCACCAGCTGTGGCTACTCACACAACATTTGATGAAATAGAAGATACTTTATCAAAATATGTTGATGAACTTGAAAAAAATGGATTAATAAATAAAAACACAAAGTTTGCTATACGATGTCGTAGAGTAGGATCTCATGATTTCTCATCACAAGAATTAGCAGCATATGCTGGAAGTGTAGTAGTTAAAAAAATAGAATCTCCAGTTGACTTAACAAATCCGGATTTAGAAATATTTGTTGAAGTTCGAGACAATGATACATATATTTATCATGAAAAAATCCAAGGGCCTGGAGGATTACCTTTAGGGACTCAAGGAAAAGTTATAGTGCTCATATCAAGTGGTATAGATTCTCCAGTTGCAGCTTATATGATGATGAAAAGAGGTTGCCAAGTCATAGCATTATACTGTGATAATAATCCATATACAACACCTGATGCATTAAAAAATAATGAAGACATTATAAATCAATTACAAAAATATGCTTCTGGTGCTCCAATTAAAAGACGTGTTGTAAATTATGGAGATTACTTAAGCCAATGTAAATCTAAAGCACCAGAAAGAATGACATGTGTTTTATGTAAATCTGGAATGTACCAAATAGCTAGTAAATTAGCCAAAGATATGCATGCTTTAGCAATTGTTGATGGAAGTAGTCTTGGACAAGTAGCTAGTCAAACATTACCTAATATTTTAGCTACACGTGAAAAAGTAGATGTGCCAATTTTCAGTCCTTTAATTGGCTTAGATAAAGTTGAAATAACTCGTATTGCTGATGAAATAGGCACATTTGAAATATCTAAACGCGATGATGGAGGATGTAAAGCAGTACCAAGATATCCTGAAACAAATGCAGATATTAGTCTTGTACGTGAAGCTAAAGAGTCTATGCATCAAAAAGAAGAGCTTAATAAAGCTTATGAAACTATTAAATTTTAATTAAACTTTTTTTATTTTCTTTTTTTTAAATATAATATTATTAATCATTTTTTTTAACTTTAAAATAAATTTCATATCAATTGAACTAATTTTAGAAAAACATATTAGATATGAGAAAATTAAATTATTAATACAATATTTAAATATTCTCAATTTTTTAATTTTTTTGGGGTTAATTTTTGGAGGTAAAAAAATATGAAAAACTTAAAAAAAATATTTGTTTTAAGTTTAATTTTATGCTTTTTTCTATGCTTAAGTGCGGTTTCAGCTGAAAATATTAATTTATCTGATGCTAATAATATTTCAACTAACAATCAAGTATCTTCAGATATAGTTTTAAGTGATTCTAGTGACATGAGTTCAATTGAAAAAATAGATGCTAACTCTTTGAGTTCTTCAGTTTCTACAGGAAGTATTTATGTAAACAGTACAGGTAAATCATATACAGATTTATCCAGTGCAGTTTCAGCTTCAAAAGAAAATGATAACATAATAATAGGTGCAGGAACTTACTCTGGTTTAGCAAATACTAATATTACTATTAAACATGGACTCACAATAACTGCAGATAGTACAAATGGAAATTATGATACTGTAATTTTAGATGGAAACAATAATTATAATATTTTAACTATCAATACCACATCTACAGTAAAATTAACTGGTATCACTTTTGCTAATGGTCGTTCATTAAATGGAGGTTCTGCTGTTTATGATATTAATTCTAATTTAATCATTGATCATTGTAACTTTATTAATAACACTGCAACAGCTAACTATGCTTATGGTGGAGCTATTTATGCTTATAATGGAACATTAAAAGTAACTAACTCTAATTTTTATAATAATAAAGCAAGTTATGGTGCTGGAATCAGTGCAAGATATTTAACATTAAGTGTAACAACTTCTAGATTTATTAATAATACTGTAACCATTTCTGGAGGAGCAATACATAGTTTAGGTAATTCTCTTTATTTATATAATTCTTATTTTTTAAATAATCAAGCACTTTATGGAACTGTTGCATCTTTTGATGGAAATTCTATTATAACTAAAACAACCTTTGTAAATAATAATGCTTCACGTGGTGGAGCTTTATATACAAGTGCTTTTAATATTAATGGTACTTTTAATAATATAACTTATTGTGCTTTTATTAATAACACTGCAACTACTGGAAATTCAATTTATACTAATTATGAAGATTCTAATGTAACTGGTGTTGCTGAATATTGCTGGTGGGGAAGTAATAACCCTTCTACTAATGAAATTTATAATAAAGGCTCTTCTTATACTAATATGACTTATTGGGAAATAATGACTTTGAACATTAAATTTAATAGTGAAAATGTTTATGAAGTAACTGTTAGTTTAAATAACTATACAGATGGGAATAAAATTTATAATATGTTAAGCTTATTACCTTCTCGTTTGGTTACTTTATCTTTGAATAATGGAATTATTAATTCAAGTAGTGGATATTTAAGTAATAACATTTTTAAAACAAATTGTTCTAATATAAACTCTTCAGCTATACTTACTGCAAAAATTGATAATCAAGTACTTACTAGTAATTTTGATGTTGTTACATTAACTGCTATAGATTTCACTGAAATTTATGGTCAAGGTCAAAACTTTACTGGAAAACTTACAGATGTTAATGGTAATCCAATAATAGGCCAACACATTGCATTAAACTTAACAAGATTAAATAATGGTCAAAGTAAAGTTTATTGGGTCACAACTGATATAAATGGAGAATGGCAATTACAAATTAATTTAGCTACAAATAAATACACTGGTTGGGCTAGTTTTGCAGGAAGTAATAATTACTCTGCAGCAACAAGTAAAATTGCTAACATTATAGTTACAGATGGAAGCGATAACCGCACACCTACAGTCTTAACAGTTAATAATTATAAAGGAATATCCAGTAATCCAGGTAATCTTACAGGTAAATTAACAACATACACTGGAACTGCTCTATTTGAAAACTTTATTACCTTAACTTTAACTCGTGTTAAAGATGGTGCAAGTAAACAATACATGATTACAACAGATGATAATGGAGAATTCCAATTACCTATTACATTAGGTCCAGGTAATTATACTGTACAATGCAGTTATGCAGGTATAACTAATTATGCTCCAAGTTCAGCATCTGCTACAGTAAATATAGTTAAAGGATAAAATTAAACTTGGGTGAAATTAAATTTTATTTTTCACCCTTCTTTTTTTTAGAAATTTTAATTCCTAATTTCTTTTATTAAAATATAATAATAATTAAATAGGATAATTTTTATAAATAGTAGTGTTTATTGAATACTAATAATTTTAAGTTAATAATTTTTACTTAAATAAATGAATTCAATTATAAACTAAAATGATTAAATTAATTAGCTAAAAAAGAATATTAAATTAATTTAGCTAAAATATATAATACTCTTATATTTTGAGGTGACTGAATTGAAAACAACAGTTAGTGTAATTAAAGCAGATATTGGTAGTGTCTCAGGACACTGTGTAGCTCACCCAGCATTAATAGATAAATGTGAAGAAGTCTTAACTGATGCTATGGAAAGTTCTATTATAGAAGACTTTTATATAACCCGTTGTGGGGACGATATAGATCTTATCATGACTCACAAAAACGGAGAATTAAACGAAGAAGTACATAAAACAGCATATGATGCTTTTATGCAAGCAACTGAAATTGCAAGAGAATTAAAATTATATGGTGCAGGTCAAGATTTATTATCTGATACTTTCTCTGGAAACATCAAAGGAATGGGACCTGGAGTAGCAGAAATGGAATTTAAAGAAAGACCAAGTGATCCTGTAATTGTATTCTGTATGGATAAAACTGAACCAGGTGCATTTAACTTACCAATTTACAAAATGTTCGCAGATCCATTCAACACAGCAGGATTAGTCATTGACCCTAGCTTACATGATGGATTCAAATTTGAAGTATATGATGTAATGGAACATAAAAAAGTAATCCTTGATTGTCCTGAAGAAATGTATGATTTACTCGCATTAATTGGATCAACTGGAAGATATGTAATAAAAAGAGTTTGGAAGAAAAATGGGGAAATTGCAGCTGCAATAAGTACTGAAAGATTAAACCTTATGGCTGGAGAATATGTTGGAAAAGATGACCCCGCAGCAATAGTAAGAGCACAATCTGGATTCCCAGCTAATGGGGAAGTAGCAGAACCATTTGCATTCCCACACATGGTAAGTGGATGGATGAGAGGTTCTCATAACGGACCTATAATGCCTGTAAGTCAAGAAAATGCAAATCCAATTAGATTCGATGGACCTCCACGGATAATTGGTTTAGGTTTCCAAGTAGCTGATGCTCAATTAATAGGTCCTGTTGACTTATTTGATGATCCAGCATTTGATGAAGCTAGAAAACAATCTTCACAGGTTGCAAATTACATTAGAAGACATGGTCCTTTTGAACCACATCGATTACCTAGTGAAGAAATGGAATACACTTCATTACCGGGTGTAATGGAAAAATTAGAACCAAGATTTACAGACATGGATGATGAATAAATTTTTTTCATCCATAAATTTTTATTTTTTTTAATATTTTAAAAAGAACTATTTTTAATAAATTTTTTAAAAAGGGGAATTTTTTATTAATATACTAATTATTAATGGAAGCCCTAGAAAAGGAAATACTTGGGCTGTAGTAAAAGAAGTAAAATCAGACATTTCAACTATAGATTCAAATATAAAATTTGAAGAAATACATTTAAAAGACGAGGATATTCCATTTTGTAAGGGATGTTTTTTATGCATTCAAAAAGGAGAGGAATATTGTCCACATTACAACTCATTTAAAGATATTGTGAATAAGATTAAATCTTGTGATGGTTTAATCATTACTAGTCCTGTTTATGCATTAAATGTTACAGCATTGATGAAAAACTTTATAGATCATTCAGCTTATTTTTATCATAGACCCTACTTTTTTAATAAAAAAGCATTAATCCTTGTAACAACTGCGGGTTCTGGTCATAAAAGAGTAGCTAATTATTTAAGTGAAACTTTACGTAATTGGGGTTTTAATAAAACTTATAAAATACACATACCAGTTCATGCACGAATTTTAAAAGAAAAAGATAAGGATAAAATAAATAAGATTTCTTCTGAATGGTTTAAGGATATACAATCTGATAAAATTCATAACCCTAGTTTTAAAGCAGTATTCTATTATAATTTATGGAAAAAAATGTCAACTTCAAGTAATCCATTACCTAAAGATTATGAATATTGGACAATAAATAAATATGATAAATATTATTTTGCTCCTAATGTTCCATTAAATCCTTTAAAAAAAGTTTTTGGAATGTTAATTAGTGGATTTTTTGGTAAAATTTTTAAATAAATTAAATTAAATCATGAACCATTCTTATAGCATCTAATAAACCGTGACTGTATTCAATACATCCAAATGAGGTTCTCATATCTTCTTTTTCTAAATAATATTTTGAATCATTTTTATAATCAACAGCTCTTTCAATTACTTCTTGTTCTTTCTCAGTAACTTTTATTGTTTGCACTTGTTTTAAACTATCTTCTAATTTTTGAATATCAATAGTTATTTTTTCTTTAGTTTCCATTATTATTGATTCCCCTTTTGTTTTAATTGGTTGTAAACATGGTAAACTCTTTGTCCCACGGTGAAGTAAGATAAAATCATCAGTATTATTAAAAAATATGTGAAAATTATTGGACTAGCATATATGGCACTTATTACAGCACCTGCCATTAATATTATTAATCTAACAGCTCTTTCAGCTATTCCTACATTACATTCAATTCCTTGTGATTCTGCTCTAGCTTTAACATAACTTACAGTTATTGCTGAATGTATAAGTAGTATTCCAAGTAACCAATTACAATATCCGCCAAATATAATACCTATTATTAATATTGCATCTGAAAATCTATCCATAGTAGAATCAAAAAATGCTCCAAACTTTGAGGTTCTGTTATGATATCTTGCAACGGCCCCATCAGCAACATCTAAAAATCCACTAAGAAGTATAAATATTGTTGCAGCAATTAATTGGTGGGTACTAAAGCAGTAAGCAGCAATTAATGCTATAAATGGAGATATAGCAGTTAAAAGATTTGGATTAATGTTTAATCTTTTTGCAATAGGTTCTAATATTTTTGTAAGTAATGGTCTTAAATTTTCGAGCATAATATTTTATTATATGAGTTAACTAATATATATCTTAGTGGAAAATTATTAAATCTATTTTATCTGAGGTAGAAATAATAAATTTTTAATTTTATGGTTAGATTTTTATGGAAGTATTTAAAATAAACCCTAATAATCCCGATATGGATTTAATTAATGAGGCAATAAACATTTTATCTTTAGGTGGTGTTGTATTATATCCTACAGATACAGTTTATGGTTTAGGGGCTAATATTTTTGATAAATATGCTGTTAAACGTATTTACAACATCAAAAAAAGATCACCTATTAAACCTATATCTATTTGTGTTTCAAATATTGAGGGGGCATCTGTTGTTGCTAATTTAACAGAAAAACAATATGATATATTAGTAGAATGGCTTCCTGGACCTTTTACTTTTATATTAAATAAAAAACCGGTTGTTCCTGATTATATAACTCCTAAAACTTACACTGTAGGTGTTAGGGTTCCTGATTCAAAAATATCTCGTATGTTAAGTTGTAATTTTCCGATTACTACAACAAGTGCTAACTTATCAAATCTGGAAACATTGAATAATCCTAAAGATATTTTGAATCAGTTAAATGAGGATGTAGATTTAGTTATTGATGTGGGAACTTTGGAAAAAAAGAAGCCTTCAACTATTGTGGATTTAACTAAAATTAATCCTGTAGTTATTCGAGACAGAAATCCATAAAAAACTACAATAGTAACCAAATAATATTTCTAATATAATAATATTATATATAATAAAAAAAATTTTAAAAAGTGAATTCTTATGAAAGTATTATCAAATCTTCAAACTAATAATAAAATTCCAACTAATTCTCCTTTAGATTTAATTTTAGATGGAGGAGTTGAAAGAAGGAGTATAACTCAATTTTATGGTCCTCCTGGTTCTGGTAAAACTAATATGGTTATTAACACGGCAGTTGGAGTTGCTCGAAAAGGGAAGAAAGTTGCTTATGTTGATACTGAAGGAGGAGTATCTGTAGATCGTATAAAACAATTATCTGGAGATGATTTTCCTAAAGTGGCAGGTAATATTGTAGTTTTTGAACCAAATACTTTTGAAGAACAAGAAGATGATTTAAAAATAATAGAATCTTGGATTTCCTCAAACAAGGAAGATGTTGATTTGCTTATTATTGACTCTGCAGTTGCATTATACCGTTTAATTGAAATAAAAAATTTCAAATCAAATAAAGATTTAGGTAGACAAATGGCACAATTATCTAGGATATCTCGTAAATTTGATGTTGCAATTGTAGTTACCAATCAAATTTACGCATCATTTGATGATGAAGATTCTGATAGTGTTAAACCGGTTGGGGGTACAATTCTTCAATATTGGAGTAAAGCTATAGTTGAATTAGAAAAATCACCAATTATTGGTAAACGTGTAGCAATTTTAAAACGAAGTAAAACTGCAAGTGAAGGGGAAACCATAGAATTTAAAATCACAGATAAGGGGATTGAATAATCAATTTCAGATATGTACAAAATTTTATTAATAAGTTAAAAGAAAATTTCTATTGATACTTTTTTAATGAAAAAAATTTAAAATTTTTTAAATATAACTTAGTGATATTTATGATTCCAAAAAAAGAACATGGAAAAGAGTTAAGGGTTGCTCCAGAAGGATTTAAAACAGCTAATGATTTTTTTGAAGACCTTTTTCTTGATAAAAATTTAATATGGATGGGTCAAAACACTAATCATTTGCATGATGAAAATTTTATAAGAGATGCAATGATTAAAGCTGTTGAAAGTAAAGATTATTGTAAATATCCTCCACCTGAAGGTCTTAATGAATTAAAAGATTTAGTTCTTGAAGACTTAGGTCTTGAAGACATGGATTTAGTTATTACAGCTGGTGCTACAACAGCACTTTATTATTGTATGAGTGATTTATTAACTGAAGAGGAGAATGCAATATCTCCAGATCCAGGTTATCTTATCATTGATAATTTTGCAAGTCGTTTTGCTAAAGAAGTTAAATCTGTACCTATTTATAATGAAGAATGTGGTTATAAATTAACACCTGATTTAGTAAGAGAAAATATTGATGAGAATACAGGACTTATTATTTTGATAGATCCTTTAAATCCTATTGGTGGCGCTTATACTGAAGAAGAGATAAAAGAATTTGCTGAAATAGCTAAAGAGAATGATTTATTTTTATTACATGATATAACTTATCGTGATTTTGCACAAGAACATTATCTTGCAGCTAATTATGCTCCTGATAATACTATAACTGTTTATAGTTTTTCAAAAATCTTTGGAATGGCAGGTGTGAGAGTTGGTGCTTTAATTTCAACCAATGAAGTTATGAATTCTATTAGACAAGTTTTAATTGATGATTTAGGTACTAATGTTGTTGCACAGTATGGTGCAATTGCTGCACTTAAATCTAAGCCAGAATGGATTGATTATGTTAAAGATACTACTTTTAATAATCAAAAAATTATTAAGGAAGCTGTTGATAAATGTGATGGTTGTTTTATATTGCGTTATCCTTCTGATGGTAATATGATGGCTATTGATTTGTCTGGAGCAGGTATTAATCCTAAAGTAATGTCTAAATATTTATTAGAACGTAATGTTTTTACTCGTGAGGGAGAGTATACTAGTAAAAGATTTGGGGATAGGTATTTACGTGTTAGTTATTCTGTACCTCCAGAGGATGTTAAAGTTTTTGCTCGTGAATTTGTGGATGCAGTAGAAGTTTTACGTAAATAACTTTCTCTTTTTTCTATTTTTATTAAAATATTTTTTTATTTTGGTTATTTATTGTTGTTTTTTTGTTGATTTGGGATAATTATTGTACTGTTCGTATAGATAAATATCAATTTTTCCTTGTTAAACAAAATTATTTTTTTCTTACTTATCTTAGTAATATTTATCAATTAATTCATTTTTTTGTAGTTAATTTTACTTTTTTGTTCACTTTATTAAGTTTCATTTTAAATTTTATCAAAAATAATTGTTGTATGTAATACAAAACTTTTTATATATATAATGTACATAATAATACATAATCTGTAAAATCATGATTTATAAAAATAGGCTAAAAACTATTAAAATTAAAATCAATCATGATGAGCAGATTTTTTTACCTAATTAAGCATAAAGGAGGTGAAAAAATGAAAAAGCAGAATAATAAATGGATATTGATATTTGTTGTCATTACAATGTCAATTTTATGTCTTATAACCTTAAGTTCTGCATTTGCAGCAGATATTCCTGATTCCTCAAATACTGCTCTAGGAAATACAATCTCTAATGTGTCAACTCAAACTAACCTTGGTGATTCAGGGCTGAATGACTTATCTGTTGTTGATGACAGTTCTAATATAAGTTTAACTGATTATTCAACTGATAATGCAAATGACACTTCAACTAATCAAATAACTACTTCTAATATACTGAGTGCTGTAAATGATGTAAGTTCAACCAATCAACTTACTTCAAATCTTAGTGGTGATACTTTTACTAATGATTTCACTGTCTATTATCCTACTACTTATAATAATTGTGTGTTCAATAATTCTCATGTTACTGTAAATAATAATTATGGTTCTACTGTGACTTTCAAAAATTGTACATTTATAAGTAATGATAATAATCCTGTTTTAACTATTTATGATGGTAAAGTATCTGTAACTAATTGTAATTTTTATTATAATTTTACAAATTCTCATACAATTCCAAATGCTATAGTTGAAACAACTAATTACAAAGTAACTATTAAAAATAATAATTTTTATGGTTATTGTACTGAAGCTATAGCATTAAGTGAAAGTGATTATTTTAATAATAATTATATTAGTGGTAATAAGTTTACTTATCCTGATGTCTTCTTAGCATTTTTTTATATTAAGTTAAGCGGATATCCTAATTTGGAAATAAGTTCAAATACTTCTGCAATGGGTTATGGTTCAAGTGGTTATTATCCTGGAAACGATACTAACAGTTTTATTTATGGAGCTAATGCAACTGTAAATGTTTTAAATGCTTCAAAACTATTAAATGTATCTGCAGGTTTAGAAAAAAATTCTTTATCCACTAATTCGTCAGCAGATATAAATGCTATTTTAACTTATCAACCACAAGTTATTACTGATTTTATCAATGATCGAGTAGCGGATGGTAGTATAAACAAGTTCGTAAATGATACATTTGTAAGAAATTATTTAATTGAATATTATCCTCAATATTACAATGATTATGTTAATGGAAAATTAGACTTAACTGGTGAGGGATACTCCGTATGGTGGTATGTTATAAAATCACAATCTGGAGAATGGCATATTGATGGGGTAGTTGTTCCAACTAAATTACTTCATCTGATTCAAAAACAACTTGCAAATATAGGTAAACTTTCAGATTCTGGTTATGCTAACACAACTCATACTGTAAGTGTTAAATTAAATGATACTACTATTAATGGAACTATTAATGTGACTATTACTGGTAATGGAATTAATTCTGGTTATACACAAATAATAAATAATATTCCTGTAACTAATGGTCGTTCAAATAATTTTAACATATACCTAAATAATACTGGTAATTATACTACTAAAGTTGTTTTTACTGGGCCTTATTATGTAGTTTCCAATGCAAGTTATGGTGAATTAATAGTTTATCCATATAATACTGGAATTAGTAATACTACTTTGACTGGTAAAGCTGGACAAACTACAAACCAAATTGCGAATATTACTGTAACTACTGAAGGATACAAAAATTTAACTGTTCCTAATGGTCAAGTAACTATTACTGGTCCTAATGGATATAGTAAAGTTGTTAAC
>Ga0116193_1000307_pt1 | contig 48326 bp, 38 predicted proteins | sample AD_UKC115_MetaG_FD_89892 | JGI IMG/M metagenome (GOLD analysis project Ga0116193, IMG submission 89892) | Active sludge microbial communities of municipal wastewater-treating anaerobic digesters from Hong Kong - AD_UKC115_MetaG | ecosystem: Engineered > Bioreactor > Anaerobic > Digestate... | reverse complement strand
TGCTATACTCTTTTTTCAAAAGCAAGAAAAAGAATATAATATTTTGGTTAAAATATTTCACTATCATTATAGAAATGGGGCGTTGTACTACGATTATAAATCGTAATTGCAACAGCCCCATTTTTTTGACTTAAGTAGTTTATGGCATTTCTTTATTTCTTATATGCCTTCTTGTAAAACCACCCTAATCTATAATATAATAGATTAAAGTCAAAAAGTTGTTAAGTGTTATCAAAGGCAATAAATAAGTATATTTTCAAGTCACAATTTGTGTATATATTTCAAACAGTTTGAGTTCCAAAAAATAATTCTTGGGGTGTAAACATTATGAATAATATGGTTGAAGCACTTATTGTAAATATGGAAAAGGTTATTGTAGGTAAAAGATCTGTGTTAGAGCATATTTTAGTAGCACTGTTTAGTGATGGACATGTACTGATTGAAGACGTACCTGGAGTTGGAAAAACTCAGATTGTTGCAACACTTGCTCGTTCGGTTAATGGAATATTTAACAGGGTGCAGTTTACTCCTGATTTAATGCCGTCCGATATAATGGGCTTTTCCATGTTTAATCCGGCTACTCGTGAATTTGAATATAGAAAAGGGGCTGCGATGTGCAACTTTCTCCTGGCAGATGAGATAAACAGAACCTCTCCTAAAACCCAGTCAAGTCTTTTGGAGATAATGGAAGAAAATCAGGTTTCTGTAGATGGTAAAACCTATCAACTACCAAAACCATTTATGGTCCTTGCAACTCAAAACCCCGTAGAATGTTTTGGCACATATCCATTACCGGAAGCTCAAATGGATAGATTCTTTTTAAAGCTTTCTATTGGTTATCCAGAAAAAAGCGAAGAAAAATTAATAATTGACCGCTTCGGAAGTTATAATCCTTTATCCGAACTGGAACCTGTTGCAAATATTGATGATCTATTGGAGCTTCAAAATCAGGTTAAAGAAATCAGAATTGAGGATTGTTTGAAAGAATACATTGTTGACATAATAGAAGCTACAAGAAAAAGTGCTGATGTGGTTCTTGGAGGAAGTCCGAGGGGTAGCCTTAACTTGTACAGGGCTTCAAAGGCGTGGGCCTTTATCAAAGGTAGGGAATACGTTATTCCTGATGATATACAGGAAATGGCAGCTCCCGTTCTGGCTCATAGAATTATCATGAATTCAGGTGCAAAGATGAAAGGTATTTCCGCAGAAAATGTGGTTAACGAAGCAGTTCTTAGGGTCAAGGTACCTACATTCTAGTGCTGATTAGCAAAAATCACAGGATGTACATTTTGTATAGTTCATTTTTAGAAATGAGTTATATTCAAAAGTACTATCGCCAGTAACAGAGGATATGATATAGCATGTAGGACTTAACACAATGGAATTGCATTTTTTACATTATGAATGACAAAGAAGTTACTTATGATAAAAGGCATTAGTGGTTTAAAAGGTATAAAACTATACTTTGTATGAAAGCAAAGGGAAAATGCTATGAGAAATCTTATTTTGTTCTTATTCATGACAGTTTTTGTATATATTTACTCTTATATTATTGGTGGGGAAACAAGCATGATAATGGTCTATATGTTTCTCCTATCGCCAATAGTTTCATTTATTCTGGTTTTTCCTGCAAGGAAGAGGATTGAGATTAATGTTGACGCGCCATCATCTGAGGTTGAGAAGGGTGGGATTATAAGGGTCGAAGTACATATAAAAAACAAGTCATTTATGCTGTTTCCGTTTATTAATTTAAAATTTTGCAGTGCTGTGAACTTCAGTTTGCCTGGCTCAAATGAGGTAATGGTTTCATTAGGACCGTTTCAAACTAAAACTATAACAGTCGAATATACTGCAAAAAGCAGAGGAATTGGGGAAATAGGTATAAATGACATAAGGCTTAAGGATTATTTAAATTTATTCTCAACATCAATATTGATGAATACAGGTGAAGACAGATATAAAGGAGAAGTTACCGTCCTTCCAAGGCTTGAGAACATAAAGCCAACCAGTAAAATATTATTAGGTTCACCTGAAACGATTCATCAGGACGATTCGGGTACAGTATCAACTGGGTTGCATAGCTGGAGTGGAGAACCGGGATATGAATTCAGAGAATATATGGCAGGCGATCCGCTTCATAAGGTCCATTGGAAGCTCTCAGCGAGGAATGATAAGCTAATGGTTAGGAAGGATGAGGGAAGAGGACTTTCAAAAAAGCGACTTGTTCTGGATCCGTATATGGAGACGCCGCAAAAAAAGAAAAGCGGAAAAACAATATATAAAATTCTTTTAAATTCTTCAAATAAATCTGCAAATATAGAAGCCAAAGAGCTCAAAGATGAAGTGTTGATGCTGGAGGAAAAAACCCTGGAAGCAATGCTTGCTGTGGCACATATGTCAGTAAAAACTGGAAGAGAAGTTGAGTTATGGCTATACGAGAATAACAGCTGGAACAGATATGCCATAACTGATGGAAAGAGTATAAATGAAATGCAACATAGATTGGCATCTTACAAGTTCACAAATAATGTTGATCTGGAATTTTCCAAACGGCTACCTTTAGCTGATATTTTAGAGTATGAGGGCAGGAACCGTTATATAGGGGGAGGAGAGACGACAGTTTTTACCGGTTATCATGACAAATCCTTGCAAAAATCTATTGATAGTTTTACTGATTATGGAATAATTGTTGATACTGTTTCAATAAAGAGTGCTGTTTATAAAAGTATGGCTGATGTTAAGGAAGGCGAAAGGTCTCTTTCAAACAAACAGGGCAACGCATGGATATTGGGGATAGATGACAATATAACCGAGGCTTTATCATAAGCATTTAGAGATAGAAGATTAAAAAGATAGAGTTTCAGGGATATAATTATTGTTGGAGGATGGATACAATGAAAGGACTTTTTAAGGAATTAAATAATCAAAAGCTATCTCTTCTGTTTTCCATTATACTGACTTATTGGGCGATGAGTTCATTCTTCGGATTTCCTATATTAGATATTTTATTAGTGATTTCACTGGTTAATACAATTCTTTTTGCTGGCTATATTTATGCGAAAAAACAAGGTTTCCTAGGGGGAATATTGTTTGTTCTTGGATCAGTGGCGTACGGCGGTATTGTATTAGCCACTGTCCTTTCTTCAGGGAAATCAAATTTGTATTATTTAATATGGATTGTTGTAACAAAACCGGAAAGTATAGAAGTCATACCTGCTTTTTCCTTTGCGACTTTGTTAATTGCTTCATATGGTTTTTCGTCAACTGTTTTTTATTTTACCAATATAAAGTATAGAATATCAGTTCTTCTGCTTATTGGAATAATTCCTTTTATGCTGCAGTCAGCAAAAACGGACAGTAATGTTACAATACCATTTATACTTTTTCTTATTTTGTTTTTTTCGCTGTATGCAGAGCGAACTGTTAAAAGGACTGTCGATTCGGAAAAGGACTATCACATAAATAACCCATGGTATCTTGCGTCATTATTTCTGTTTATTGGAATAGTTATGACCTTGGCACTAATCTCTCCAAAGCCTGCGACTATACCTAAAATAGCATATATTAATCAGGTTCTGAACCAGACAATACAGAATCTGGCTCAAACAAATCAACAAAATATTCAGATTCAGGATTTATCAAACATATTTAGTACTATGGGAATCAAGAATCAAAGCACTCTTGATTCTATGACACCTCCACTTGGAGATAACGTGCTTTTTGAAGTTCAAGCTGACGAACCCCTGTATTTTAGGGTACAGAACTGGGATATGTATGATGATAATCGTTGGTTGAAAGGAAACAAGAAGCTTGATGAGAAAAGGGATGTAAGGGAGACTAAAAACAGATACTATAAGTTTAATGTTTTGATAGAGCTTATGCAGCGTATGAAAGAAAATGGGCTGATGGTGCCGGGGATTTCTGAAACAGACACTTATTTTGAGGGTACATTAAAACCACAGGAAGTAAAACAGGCCTATATCTATACCAGAGGGGTACCTATGCAATCATTGTTGAACCCTCCAGGGATTTGTGATTTTGGTTTGTGGAGTGGTTCGATGGTATATATAAATGATTTTACCGAGTGTTACTTTGCAGATGGGCATATGCCAAATTTAAATGAATCATATACAGTTGAGTATTTACCCCAGAACGTGCCGCAATCAAAATTGGAATCAGGAGTGCTCAAGAAAATAAACAAGGAATTGGTGACAACTATCTTTAATACTGATAATTACGTGGTTGACTACAATAGTGACGGAACACTTGTAGAAGAGGTGGCAGAAGGCAAGCTGATTATAACTCCCCAAACTAAGGATGTGATAGAAGATGCAAACTATGAGATGAACACAGCTTTTGGTAATTATACGGATTTGCCTAATGATTTGCCACAGAGAATATATGATTTGGCAGATAGTATAACAGCGGGTTTAACAAATGATTATGATAAGGCGGAGGCTATAGTGAACTTTTTTTATACTACGGGGTTTGAGTACGATCTGACACCGCCGCGTAAGCCTGTAGGAATGGATTATATTGATTTCTTTATTTTTGAAAGCAAACAAGGCATATGCATGCACTTTGCATCCGCAATGGTAGTACTGGCTAGGGCCGCGGGTATACCTGCAAGATATGTGGAAGGTTTTATAGCCAACGAATGGGATCCTGAATCCGGAAGATATCTGATAAGGGAGAAACACGCCCATGCTTTCCCTGAAGTTTATATTGCCGGTTTTGGATGGATGGTTTTTGAGCCAACAGTTAGTATTGGGAGTTCTAACAATGGCTTTAATGCGTTTTTTGAAGGTTTGATTAACACATTCAGTAGCATTGTTTCGGCAATTGGGAATTTTATAGCGATTATGCCCCTTTGGGCCAAGCTTTTATTCATTCCATATACTGTTTTTGTTTTATTTATATTGCTATGGTTGTTTAACAGAATTCGAAGAAGCATGTGGAGGAATCTGGTTTTGAGTTCGGACAACAAAAGGGCAGTTGCACTGGTATTTGAAAGAATTTCTTATTTGCTCGGTAAAATCAATCTGGATATAAAAAAGTATGAAACACCATTGAGTTATGCGGAAAGGGTGCTTGAAGCCAGTGGAATAAATTTGCTGGAGTTTGCCGAAAGCTTTAACGAATCTGAATATGGAGGTTTAACACCGAACCAGCAAGTTGTATCAGCGTCTATGGAAAAGTATAATGAAGTAAGAATACATGTTAAAAAAGAAGTCGGGAAGCTGAAAGCCTGGATGGTATAATTTTTAGAAATATTAGTTAAACACAATAAGAGATAATAAATGATAAAGGAATTTGAAAGCTGTTGAGCCAGTGAAGCCGATAAAATTATTGACTTTCTGGCTCTATTAATATGCTGTTTTTCTTGAACTTTATTATTTCGGAGTATAGTAAAATTTATAAATGAATAATTTTTGATGTGCATATATTATGTGCCATTAAACTATTACAATGTTATGTAAAAACAATTAAGTGTTCAAGCCCCATAAGAGATTTTCTGCATATTATGTAATGTGTAAACTTCTCTTATAGGAGGATAAATATGTATGATTTTAAGATAGGGGACATAGTAACAAGGAAGTCCCATGGGAGTGACATATATTTTACGGTTGTTGATATTGTTAACAAAGAAGGGGCTAAGCCAGTTTATGTTCTGAAAGGCTTGTTTTATAGAATAGAAGCCGATTCAAGTGGGGAAGATTTGATTAAGCAGGATTATAAAAATGTACAGTTAAATTTACAGAGAGATATTTTAAACGTAAGGCAAAATATGTACAGACGTGGTTTTTCAAGAAGGCTGTTCTGGTTTGGCAGGCTAAGGGAAAGACCTGGAAAAATTCTTCAATTAGACTCAAGTGATAAATTTCTGAATATGTGCAAAAATCATTACAGGGAAGCAGGTATTAGCGTTGTTGGAATTGTAGCTGCTGAAAGCGACCAGCCAGGACTGGTAAGCCGTGCGTTGAAGGAGCACAGGCCTGATATATTGGTTTTGACAGGGCATGATGGTATAAAAAAGGAAGGAAGTAATCTTAGCTCAGTTGAAAATTATAGGAATTCCAAATATTTCATTCAATCTGTTAAACTAGCAAGGGAATATGAGAGCAGTTATGACAGGTTATGTATATTTGCAGGAGCTTGTCAGTCATACTTTGAAGGAATTATGAGTGCAGGAGCAAACTTTGCAAGTTCTCCGGGAAGAATAAATATTAATGCACTAGACCCGGCAATTGTATGTGAAAAAGTTGCTCTTACTGATGTTAGTCGCTATGTGAATCCGGAGCAAATAGCCGAAATGACAATTTCAGGTGTTAAGGGAATAGGTGGTATAAGGACTAAAGGACACTTGAAAAGAATATAAAAACTAATCTTTGTAGAAGGATTGTGTAGCAGGATACGTCAATTGAGAAATTTGCTAAAATAAGAAAACAGGATTAAACCTGAAATATGTAATTCGTATTGGAAGTCTATCCGAGGCTTCCTCTTTTGTATGTATTGAAGATTTGGCGTGAGTATTGTAAAATTATTAGAGTTGATAAACTATAGTTGGTTGAATGCTGATACAGTGATATCATATTGCAGATAAAGCATTAATCAAAGCAGAAAGTTCCGCTACTAAATCTACGGAGCTATATTTTTTATAGAGTATAGCACAAGAGGGAGATATATTTGGGTAAAAATTTATATATTACTGAGAAACCGTCTGTGGCGGCAAGTTTTGCTGCTGTATTGGGTGTAGGCATTTCAAAAAGCGATAGAGCCCGGGGATATGCAGAGTCTAAAGATTCTATAATAACCTGGTGTTTTGGTCATCTTATTACGTTGGCATTTCCTGATGCATATAATGAAGCTTACAAGGAATGGAGAGTTGATCATCTTCCTATAATTCCTCAAGAGTATAAATATATTGTGATTGACAATGAAGGTGTTAAGAAGCAGTTTGAGACAATAAAAACTCTTATGCTCAGGGAGGATATTGACTATGTCTATGCTTGTACCGACAGCGGACGGGAAGGAGAATATATTTTCAGGCTTGTGTACGAACACAGTGGTAGCTCCAAGCCGGCAAAAAGAGTGTGGGTTTCCTCCCAGACAGAGGAAGCTATAAAGGATGGTATCGGAAACGCAAAGGATATTGTTGAATATGACTCCTTGTCTCAAGCAGCGTATAGCAGGGCAAAAGAAGATTGGCTGTTTGGTATGAATTTCAGCAGAATATATACCTGCCTCTATGGAAGAAACCTTTCGGCTCTATTAAAACAAAACAAGTCCTCAGTTATTGCAATAGGCAGGGTTATGACATGCGTTTTGGGTCTGGTTACCGAGAGGGAACTTGAGATCAGGAATTTTGTGCCAAAGATTCATTATACCATAACTGCCAACTTTTTATCTTTTGACAGTAAAATTGAATACAAGGGTAAATGGGTGCCGGAAAGAAGTAAAAGCATAAAAGCTGATGATGTTTCCCAGGAAGGTGAAAGGTATATCGATAAACAAGAAGCAGAGGACATAATTGAAAAATTAAAGGATAGAGAGGGAAAAGTAAAAAAAGTTGAGATAAAAAGTAAGAATGAGCAGCCCCCTCTTCTATTTAACCTTGCAGAGCTACAGTCAGAGGCAAATAAGAAGTTCAAGTTACCTGTAGATAAAACTTTGGAGATTGCCCAAAGCTTATATGAGAAGAAACTGATAACCTACCCAAGGACTGACTGTAGGGTACTATCTTCAGATGTGGTTGGTGAATTGCCAAAAGTTCTCAATGGGCTCTTTCTGAATCCGGTTTTCAGGGAGTGTGTTTCGAGAATAAAGGAATTTGGTGGGTTGAAGGTAACGAAGACCACAAAGAGGTATGTTGACGACAAGAAAGTAACAGACCACTATGCCTTGATACCCACTTATGTCACTGCTGATTTGAACAAGCTTAGTGAGGATGAGAAGAAAATTTATACTCTTATTGCAAAAAGGTTTTTGGCTATATTCTATCCTCCTGCCGTATATAACACTGTTAAGGTAGAGACGGAAGTGGCGGATGAAATATTTGTTACAAGTTCAAGGACATTGAAGGAAGCAGGCTGGAAGGAAATCTACGAGGTGAGTAAGGCAAAAGATGAAGAGGATTATACAGAAGTGCCCATACATCTGCTTACAAAAAATGAGAAGTGTGAAACAATGAGGTTTGAACTGGAAGAAAAGGAGACAAAACCGCCTCCGAGGTATACTGATGGATCCCTAATAATTACCATGGAGAAGGCAGGTAAATTTATAGAAGACGAGGAACTCAGGGAGCAGATAAAAACCACCGGAATAGGTACTTCTGCTACACGTGCCGGTATTATAAAGAAGCTCAAAGATATTGGATATATAAGTATAAATTCCAAGACACAGGTTGTTACTCCTACATTAAAGGGAGAGGCAATAGTTGAATTGGTAAGAAGGACTGCAAAAGAGCTTCTAAGCCCATCGCTTACTGCAAGTTGGGAAAAAGGTCTTGCTATGATCGAAAACAAGGAAACTACGCAGGAGGTTTTTGAAAAAAAACTTTGTGACTATATAAATAAAACGATAGAAAAGGTTAAAAAGAGTAATAACAGCATTAATCTTGTCAGGATGTTTAATGTTTAGCCCTTAGCATTACAAGCGGTTTAAAGAATTGTTGACCATTTTGAATTCTGTTTTAACGGACATGAATGCTTCGACCACTTCGGGATCAAAATGTGTGCCTGAGTCACGATGAATTCTTCTGACAGCCTCCTCATGGGAGTATGCTTTTTTATACGGTCTTTTTGAAACTATTGTATCATAAGCATCTGCAACAGCAAAAATTCTGGCGCAAAAGGGTATGCTCTCTCTGCTGAGGCCTTCGGGATAGCCGCTTCCATCGTACTTTTCATGGTGGTATAGAGCTATGTCTCTTGCCATTAATAGATATCCCCTGCTGATGATATGGCTGCTGATTATATCGTTTATAGCCATGGCCCCAATGCGGGTATGCTCTTTCATAGATTCATATTCCTTTTTGGACAGCTTACCGGGTTTTAACAGGATACTGTCTTTTATTCCTACTTTTCCAATATCGTGTAGCGGTGCAGCTTTATAAAGTTGGTTAATAAATTCATCACTGCAGCCAAGCCTGTTAGCCAGAAGGAAGGTATATTCACGGGTCCTCTCAACATGATATCCGGTTTGGGGATCTCTGAGTTCTGTTAATTTAACAAGAGCAAATGCTGTTGAGTCCTTAATCTCGAAGTATGTGTTTAAAACAATTGAGATAGTTTTGCGATTGATCTTATCCAATACATTGAAGTTATGTAAAAGCTGAGAAGGGTCGAGAGTTTGTGATAATACTTTTTTATAACTTTCCTCAAGCAAATGAAATAACCGAATAAATTTAGTATACTCTATGTCGTTACAGACAATATCCCTGGCTATAATTAAGTTGTTTCTATAGTAAGCCTTGAGGTCACCGCCCTCAAGGGAGGTAGTAAAATCATCAATTATGCGTTTAAAACCGGTTATCAAGAATTCAAGTTCTAAACTGTTTTCAATTATGAGATTATTTTTAACTAAGTTAATCCAATCCTGAAATATAAATTCCTTGTTTTGACCTAATAAATGTGCAAATTTGGGAATTATATTTTCTTCAATATCCATCATCTGTTTCCTCCGCTGACTTAATAATAATAGATTGCAATCAAAATACCAAGCAGAATACAACTTAATAAAGCGAAGCATCAAAATTTTGAAAAAAGTAATGCCGTACTGCCAGAAATAAGGCTATTTGCTTTATGTGAAGAGACATACGGAGTGTTGAACCAATAATTATATTATTCATCGTAAAAAAGTTTGTTTTTGACAAACTTTTTACGTTAAAAGTCTTATATTGTAAGTGTTATAAGACCGTGTTTCAGAAGATATATTTGTGCGGACTTAGTAGCGTAACTTTCTACTTTGCTTACATTTTATGTTACGATGTGTATAATTAACATAATATAACAAAAGTTTAACATTAATTGTATGTGAATGCAATTAGTTAAGTAAATTTTTATAATTTAAATAATTAATGTAAGCTCTTAAAGTATTACATATATTCTCCTACAATAAAGGGGAAAGCAGCATTATTTCTTCGTTCTCGTTATAAATTGTATTGAATTGTGATATTGGCAAAGGATTTTTACCTAATCCGACTTCTATTGTAAATCCAGGTCGCCTGAATTCTTTTATAAACCAGTCTTTGAATCCGGCATAAGCGGCTTCGTAAGGAACTGTTGATACAGTATATCCACTTGCCCTTGAAAAAAGGTTTGCAATCCTTAAAGCCTCTTGAGATGCCATGTTGAGGTAATTCCAATAAATTACCCTTCCTTGTGAATGATAAGCGATAACCAACCTGAAATCATGCTGCCTTGTAAAGTTTACCATAGCTGAAGATTCCGGTTCCGATAGGGGTGAAGGCCCGCCATATCTTGTCGGTCCAGGTCCATATATACCCAAAGAGGCTTCCTGAGCCTTAGCTTCAGCCCAACTGGCAGGGTAATTACGATTTAAATCCACGCCTCTGATGTTTGCACTCCATACCTCGGAGAATGGCCGCCCGGTATTGTTCCACTGACGGAGCTGGTTGTAATAAGGGTTGGTGGGATCAAGCCCATTTAAAACAAGATCAACGCCGTCAGGATTTACCATAGGGACGATATAAATGCTGCTTTGGTTCCAGATATCTCTGACATTATAGCCGCGAAGTGATCTACCAGATGCATAAGCCTTAAGGAAGTTTTCAGCAAATTTCATTAACAAGGGCGTTGTAATCCACTCAATTCCATGGTGGGCTCCATTATAAGATACTTCTCTAGCCCCTCTTCCAAGCCTTAAATAATAGAGGTTTTTTCCGAGGACACTTCTTCCTGCCACTCCCATTTCCAGAAAAGGATATCTTGCTTTTAGTCCATAAATGTCTCTTTCCATTATTTCATAAGTATAATCAATATCGGTAAATACCACATCTATACCATATGGAACGGTTAATCTTTGGCCAATGTAAATTAAGTTCGGATTAATTCCAGGATTGGCAGTAATAATTGCATCAGGCGTTGTATAAAATTTACGTGCAATTCCATAAATTGTGTCTCCAGCTTGAACATAGTAAAAATCATAGCCCTGCAAAAGGATTAACATTATTCTCCATGTAGAAGGGCCTACAATGCCGTCGGGTACCAGACCATTATTTCTCTGAAATGCAATCACGGCTTGCTGGGTTTGAGGACCATAAGCCCCGTCAACCGGACCCGGTTGGTAGCCAATCCTCGCAAGCAGGCTTTGAACAAGTTTTACGTCAGGACCTGTTGATCCTAAGCGGAGTGTTTCCATATTATCACCTTTTTAATTATATGTTCCACTATATTGTATTAACAGAGGCTACAATTTGTTATAAATACTTTCATAATGGACATAGGGTGTATATTTTTCCTCACATAAGTTACATGATACACGGACTTAATTTAACTTGAATTAATTCTCGTACAAATTTATACTAGTTATTATAAAGAGCAGTGTTTCTTCAAATTTGCACATTCATAAAAATTATGAAAAGAAATATTATCTCGGGTTCTAATGAGCAACTTTTTAAGAGGTTGGAGAAAACAGAAGGGAGTAGCAAACATGGACCATAAATTTTCCATTGGGGATATCGTGGAGATGAAAAAACAGCATCCTTGTGGTAGCAAAGAATGGGAAGTAACCAGAGTTGGAGCTGATTTCAAAATCAGGTGCCTTGGCTGTGATCACCAGGTTATGATTCCAAGACCCAAGTTTGAAAAAAGTGTTAAAAAGATAATAAAGTCAGCAGAGGATAAATTACAGTCTTAAAAGTTTAGGCTGTATTTTTTTGTTAATCAGTACTAAACCTCTAAATTTTTTATTAGCGTGAATCCTTTTAGTTCATTTTTGAAATAATAAAAAATAAACGTAAAAGGATGATAATATGTTTGAGGATAGAAAACGGGGTAAAGGCGGATTTATTAAAACGTTTTTGACTGCTCTTGTAACTTCTTTAGGAGTAGGAATACTATTATTCTTTTTTGCTTCCCAGTACATTGTTAGAGATATGGAGCAACAACCGCAAGGAAGCAAAACAAACGATAAGCCAATACCACAACAGCTTTCAATAGGGCAGACGCCGGGGGATACCAGCCAAGGTGGCAATTATCAAGGTGATACGGTTCAGAATGTTGCGAAATCGGCAATGCCTGGAGTTGTTGGAATATCGGTGCTGAAAGTTGACAGCAGATCAATATTCGACGGTAATAAAGAAAGTTGGGGTGTTGGTTCTGGTGTAATTGTAAGTTCAAGTGGTTATATTCTTACAAATCATCATGTTGCAGGAGGCAAGAATAAGAGAATAATTGTTTCCTTGGAGGATGGCCGGAATGTAGATGGAACTACGGTATGGGCTGACTCTACTCTGGATCTTGCCGTTGTTAAGGTAAATGCTGCCGGACTAAAAGCCATACCTTTAGGAGATGCAAACGGACTAACGGTGGGCGAGCCGGCAATAGCTATTGGGAACCCGTTAGGGCTTCAGTTTCAGAGAACTGTTACTTCAGGTATAATAAGCGCTCTCAATAGAACAATTAAGATAGAAACGGAGGAGGGAGCGAATTACATGGAGGATCTTATCCAGACCGATGCAAGTATAAATCCTGGAAATAGTGGAGGGCCGTTGTTAAATTCAAAGGGTCAGGTTATAGGAATAAATACTGTCAAGGTAACAAGTGCGGAGGGAATAGGATTTGCAGTGCCAATAAATATAGCTATTCCCATAGTCAACCGCTTTATAGAGAGTGGGGACTTTGCCGAGCCCTACCTTGGAGTATTTGCATATGACAAGGATGTGGTTCCATATTTTGATAATACAATAAATATCGATGCCGGTGTATATGTTTCCAATGTTGATGAAAACGGTCCTGCATACAAAAGCGGATTACGAGTTGGTTGTATAATGACGGACGTTGATGGCAAAGAAATTAATACAATGATGCAGCTAAGGACATATATTTATTCCAAAAAGCCGGGAGATACTGTAACTATAACCCATCGTGAAGGTGATACCACCAAAAATGTATCTATTGTACTTGCTCAAAAAGAAAAAGATGGACTTGTTACGAGGTAGTTGCTAATATACTATTCTTCTCAAAAAGTTTATTTTCTTCTCAATCTTTTTGAGAAGAAATAGTGCCTCTGTTTGTCACAGTATATGCTGTGATATGAAGAAGTTATAGAGCATAATGGTTCTATAGCTTTTTTTGTGTATCTTTACTGGAAAAATGGAAAGAATTTCAGTAAGCATAATTCAAAGGAGGGCAAAAATGGGAACAGCTAAGAAATTCTATGAGAACAACAGCTTTGAAAGTACTATAAAGGAGTACTTGAAGCAGGCACGCAGTAAGCTTGAAAATGAGTTGACGGGAACAAGGGAAGCTATGAGATTGATTGCAATAGACAAAACTCACGACTTTCTTAAGGTAATGGATAGAGGTCTGGATAAGGAGGAACGGGATTATTTGAGTGCCTTGATAGTAGCAAGCATGTACCAGTCCTTTTGTTATGGTTACGGTATAGGTAAGATTGAAGGTAAAAACGATAAGAAGATAGTTCTTTAAAAAACTTAGGATGTTACTTCATTTGTAATTGTGGTAATATATATAATATTACTTAAGTGATTATAAATTGAGGATAAACTTATGAAAAAAGAGTATAATTTTATTGACGAGGCTGCTAAAGAGGCTCTTGAAGGAGTGAAAAATGGGCATGGGGGTCCATTTGGAGCAGTTATAGTGAAGGATAACAGGATAATTGCCCGAGCACATAACGAGGTAATTAAAAATAATGACCCTACTGATCACGCTGAAATGATTGCTATCAGGCGTGCATCAAAAAAGTTAGGTAGATTTGATCTTTCAGATTGCGTATTATATACTTCCTGTGAACCATGCCCTATGTGTTTTTCGGCAATTCACTGGGCTAAAATTGAAAAGGTTTATTATGGTTGTACCAGACAAGATGCGGCTTTGATTGGCTTTGATGATGAATACATTTATGATGTCATCAAGGGTAAGGCAGAGTATAAAAAAGTTGAACTTGAACAGAAAGATAGGGAAATATGTCTTAAAGCTTTTGATGAATGGAAAGTTAAAGAAGATAAAGTTCAATATTAGTTTTTGATTTTATATCATTAAAAGATACATAGCTCAAGTACTTGGTTGAAGAATCCCGGCAGCTTGTTGATTAAAAAATAAAAAAGTTATTGACAATAACTATTTATACTGGTATGATATTATACAATTATATTTAAATAAGTGAGCGCTATGATGGAAATAAAGATGCATATGATTGCACAAGAGAGCTGGTGGGTGGTGAGAATCAGCGCATGATTTGCATGTATAACTCGTTCCGGAGCTTTATTGCTGAAAATGAGTAAGCGATAACGTTGATTACGTTACAGTCTGTGCATATAACTTATATGCACCTGAGTACATACTTTTGAGGTATGTTGAATCAGGGTGGTACCGCGTAGGATTTTGTACCCTTCGTCCCTGCAAATTTGATTTGCAGTGTCGAGGGGTTTTTGATTTTGGGCATGTTTTTGAAATATAACGCAAAGGGTGTATTTTTATGAAGATAACAGGAGCACAAGCTATTGTTAAAGCTTTGGAATTGGAAGGGGTAGAAGTTATATTTGGTTACCCTGGAGCTGCTATATGCCCATTTTATGATGCTTTGATAGACTCAAAGATACGTCATATATTGACAAGAAACGAACAGGGGGCAGCCCATGCGGCAAGCGGATATGCGCGAGCATCCGGTAATATTGGAGTATGTGTTGTGACTTCGGGACCCGGGGCGACGAATATAATTACAGGTATTGCTACTGCATATATGGATTCTATTCCTGTCGTTGCAATTACAGGGCAGGTATCATCGGAACTAATCGGACGTGATGTGTTTCAGGAGGCGGATATAACAGGGGCGGCGGCACCCTTTGTAAAGCACAGCTACCTTGTTAAAAACGCAAAGGACTTACCAAGGATAATAAAGGAAGCTTTTTATATAGCTTCAACCGGAAGGCCTGGACCTGTGCTTATAGACATACCTGTGGATATACAGAACGATGAGATTAAGTTTGAATACCCGAAAAGTGTTGATATCAGAGGATATAAACCCAATTTAAAAGGACATTCACTGCAGATTAAAAAAATAGCTGATGCAATAAAGAAATCAAAGAAGCCTGTAATTTGTGCAGGAGGAGGAATTATAAGTTCGGGAGCTGCCAATGAACTTTTAGAATTTGCGGAGAAGTGCAGTATTCCGGTTACCCCTACACTTATGGGAATAGGAGTTTTGCCATCAAAACATGAATTGAATTTGGGTATGCTTGGTTCACACGGTGTTTATACGGCAAACTATGCAATAAATAATGCTGACCTATTGATTATTTTAGGTGCCAGAGTTGGTGACAGGGCTATGAGCAAACCGAATCAGATTGCAAAGAAGGCAAAAATAGTTCATATTGACATAGACCCTGCTGAAATAGGCAAAAATATTGAAGTGTCCATACCGGTGGTTGGAGATTTGAAACAAATACTTAAAGAGCTAAACGAGGTTGCACAAAAGGCCGATACAAATGAGTGGCTTGAAGAGCTAAAGAGAAAGCAAGCAGAGCATGCTATGAAAATTGATTCAAATGACAGCTCAAAATATGTAAATCCTAAATACCTTTTGTTGCTCTTATCTGAAATTGCTGATGAGAATACAATTGTAACAACAGAGGTTGGACAGAATCAGATATGGGTTGCAAATTGTTATAGTGTAAAAACCCCTGGAAGCTTTATAACTTCCGGAGGTATGGGGACTATGGGATATGGTTTACCTGCGGCTGTAGGTGCAAAGACTGCCAAGCCTGATTCTAAGGTTATCTGTATTGGTGGTGACGGTAGTTTCCAGATGTCCATGCAGGAGCTTGGAACAATGAAGCAAAGTAAAATAGGGGTAAAGGTCCTGATTTTTAATAACTATAGGCTTGGAATGGTAAGGGAACTCCAGAAAGTCAGGCATTGCGGCCGTTATACCGAGGTTTTCCTTGACGAAAATCCCGATTTTCAGACCATATTTAAGGCATATGGCTTTGAGAGTGAAAGGATTACAAATAATAAGGATGTAGAAGTGGCACTAAGGAAAATGCTTAAGGACGATAAGCCATATTTGCTTGAGTGTATGGTAGATCCGGAAGAATCTACATTATAAGGTAACAGAGTTTATTTTTATATATAAAGGGAGGTATTGAGATGCCTAAGCATACTTTATCGGTACTTGTAGAAAACCATGCCGGAGTTCTATCGAGGGTGGCAGGTCTATTCAGTAGAAGGGGTTTTAATATTGACAGCCTGGCTGTTGGAGTTACAGAAGACCCTGAAGTATCGAGAATAACCATAGTAGTGGACGGAGATGAATATGTTGTAGAACAGGTGAGCAAACAACTTAATAAACTAATTGACGTAATAAAAATAAAGCAGCTTGAAAAGAACGAATCGGTAAGCCGTGAGCTTGCACTTATAAAAGTTTGTGCAGATGCCTCAACAAGAGCAGAGATTATACAAATTGTTGAGATATTCAGAGCCAAAATAGTTGATGTGTCAAAGAATACCTTGACTATTGAGATTTCCGGCGGTACAGACAAAGTTGCAGCCCTTGAGGATATGCTAAAACAATTTGGAATTAAGGAAATAGTAAGAACGGGTACAATTGCCATCGAAAGAGGTAATAGATATATAAAAGCTAAAAATAATGACAAGGAGTGATTTTTAAATGGCTAAAATGTATTATGACAGTGATTGTGATTTAGGATTATTGAGAGGAAAGACAGTAGCTATTATCGGTTATGGAAGCCAGGGCCATGCTCATGCACAAAATTTACAAGATAGCGGCGTAAACGTAGTTGTAGGTCTTCAACCTACTTCTGCTAAAAGACAGCAGGTAATAGATGATGGCTTGAAAGTTGTTGATACTGATGAAGCTGCAAAAATGGGAGACCTAATAATGATATTGACTCCTGACCAGGTTCAGCAGGAAATATACGATCAAAGCATAAAAGCGAACTTAACAGAAGGTAATGTATTAATGTTTGCTCATGGCTTTAACATTCACTTCAATCAGATAGTTGCGCCAAAGGGTGTTGACGTTATAATGGTTGCACCAAAAGGACCTGGACACACTGTAAGAAGTCAGTACAAAGAAGGCAGAGGTGTACCTTCACTGATTGCCATCCATCAGAATGAAACAGGCAAGGCAAAAGAATACGCTCTCGCGTATGCAGCAGGAATAGGGGCCGGAAGAGCAGGAATTCTTGAAACTACCTTCAAGGAAGAAACTGAAACAGATCTTTTCGGTGAACAGGCAGTTCTCTGTGGCGGTGTTACAGAACTCATGAAGGCTGGATTTGAAACCCTTGTTAATGCAGGATATCAGCCTGAAATTGCATATTTTGAATGTGTACATGAAATGAAGCTTATTGTTGACCTTATAAACCAAGGTGGATTCTCATATATGAGATATTCCATAAGTGATACTGCTGAATACGGTGACTATGTAACAGGCAGAAGAGTTATAACTGATGAAACAAGAAAAGAAATGAAGAAGGTATTGCAGGAAATCCAAGATGGTAAGTTTGCATCAAACTGGATTTCAGAAAATAAATCCGGAGGCAGAGCTAATTTCCTTGCAATGAGAAGCAATGAGGCTGCACATCAGGTAGAAAAGGTTGGAGCAGAACTAAGAAAGATGATGAGTTGGCTAAAGAAATAGTTTAGATATGCATTAGAGAAATAGTTTATGAACAAATGATCAAAGTGTAATAGGTAAAAGGTTATGGAAAAGATGGGGTGTCCCATTTTTCCTGCCACCTATTTGATGAAATAAGGTATAAGGATTATAAATCGAAAATAGAGAAAAAACATAGAGATATAAAAATTTATAAATATGAGAATGATTTAGGAAATAGGAGGTAAATGTAATGCCTAATAGAATTAAGATATTTGATACCACATTAAGAGATGGAGAACAGACTCCGGGGGTCAATTTAAACATTCAGGAGAAGCTGGAAATTGCGCGCCAGTTGGAGAAATTAGGCGTAGATGTTATTGAAGCCGGTTTTGCAATTGCATCTCCAGGCGATTTTGAAGCTATAAAAGCAGTTTCGGAGAACATAAAAAATGTTACCATTGCAAGCCTTTGCAGGGCTGTTGAAAAGGATATAGACAGGGCATGGGAAGCTGTTAAGGGAGCACAAAGCCCTAGAATTCATACCTTCATTGCAACATCTGACATACATTTAAAATACAAGCTGAAGATGACAGAGGAAGAAGTGTTGGAAAGAGCAGTTGCCATGGTCAGATATGCAAAGAAATATTGTTCTGATGTTGAGTTTTCAGCGGAAGATGCCAGCAGAACAAGAGTGGAATTTTTGATAAAAGTGGTTGAAGAAGTAATAAAAGCAGGTGCAACAGTTGTTAATATACCTGACACTGTAGGGTATACAACTCCTACAGAATATGGAAAAATGATAAGGGCTATTAAGGAAAATGTAAGCAATATAGATAAAGCTGATATAAGCGTTCACTGTCACAACGACTTAGGGCTGGCAGTTGCAAATTCCCTTGCAGCAGTATTAAATGGTGCCACGCAGGTTGAATGTACAATTAATGGCTTGGGTGAAAGGGCCGGAAATGCTTCAGTGGAAGAAATAATAATGGGCATTGACACCAGAAAAGATTTTTATAAAATTGAACATAAGATAGATACAACACAAATATATAGATCAAGTAAATTGGTGAGCAGCCTCACAGGCATAGCTGTTCAGCCAAATAAAGCAATTGTAGGGGCAAATGCTTTTGCTCATGAATCCGGGATTCACCAGCATGGAGTATTGTCTGAAAAGAGTACTTATGAGATAATGAGACCTGAGTCAGTAGGTATAGGACAAAACAGGATGGTTTTAGGTAAACTTTCCGGTCGCCATGCTTTTGAAGAAAGATTAAAGGAAATGGGTTATACCACACTTACTTCCGACAGTATTCAAAAAGCTTTTGAAAAATTTAAGAGCCTTGCGGATAAGAAAAAGGTAGTTCTCGACAGGGATATTGAGGCACTCGTTGAAGAAAAAGTATCACAAGTGCCTGAGATATTTGAGTTGGAGAGTTTTCAGATAACAAGTGGGAACAAAAGTGTTGCAACATCAACGGTAAGCCTTAAGAGGAATGACGAAATAATAACTGAAGCAGCCACAGGAGATGGTCCTGTTGATGCGGCATTTAATGCGATTGAAAGAGCGGTTGGTATAAGCTTTACACTTGAAGATTACAGATTAAAAGCCGTTACCGAAGGGAAGGATGCCCTTGGTGAAGTTACTGTAAGGATATCAAAAGATGGCAAAATTTTTGTAGGAAGAGGAGTAAGTACGGATATAATTGAATCAGGAGTAAGAGCATACTTAAATGCTATTAACAGAGCAGTAAGTGAGATTGGTGAAGCAGTAGTCAATGAAGACTAGTGCCTCATAAAGCAATATATTCAGGAGACTTATACGGCTTTAACAGTGCGAGTGCATTTTTTCATATGAAAAGCCGGAAGTTAGTAATATTAAAAAGCACTGTCAAAAAATAAGTCTCTGGAGGAGGGTGTGGCATTGAAAAAAATACTTATTTACGATTCAACATTAAGGGACGGATCACAGGCACAAGGTATTTCCTTTAGCGTCGAAGATAAAATTAAAATTGTCGATAGACTTGACAGGCTTGGTGTAAGTTATATAGAAGCAGGAAATCCCGGCTCTAATCCTAAGGATCTGGAATTTTTTGAACGAATTAAAAATATAAATTTTAGAAACGCAAAAGTTATAGCTTTTGGGAGTACAAGAAGGGTTAATGTTTCCGTTGAAAATGACGCTAATGTCAACTCATTGCTTGTAGCTGATACTCCGGCAGTTGCAATATTCGGAAAGAGCTGGGATTTTCACGTTACAGATATACTAAAGACAACTCTTGAAGAAAACCTAAAGATGATTTATGACACAATACAGTTCTTTAAGAGTAAAAATAAAGAAGTTGTTTTTGATGCAGAGCATTTTTTTGATGGGTATAAAGCAAATCCCGAATATGCGATGAAATCACTGAAATCTGCTGTTGATGCGGGAGCAGACAGCCTCTGCCTTTGTGATACAAACGGAGGAAGCTTTCCTAGCGAGATATATGATATAACTCAAAATGTTGTAAAAGAGTTCAAAGTTGATATTGGTATACACTGTCATAATGATACCGGAATGGCTGTGGCTAATTCCATTATGGCTGTGCAGGCTGGAGCAGTACAAGTACAGGGAACATTAAACGGATTTGGAGAAAGAAGCGGTAATGCCAATTTATGCAGTATTGTGCCTAATCTTCAATTGAAGCTTGGATATATGTGCATACCTCAGGAGAATTTGGTACACCTTACCAGTATTGCGCGGTTTGCAAGTGAGGTGGCCAATGTAGTACATGATGAAAGAGCTCCGTATGTAGGAAGAAATTCATTTGCACATAAAGCCGGAATGCACGCAGATGCAGTAAACAAGAATACTACTGCATATGAGCACATAAGTCCTGAAGTGGTGGGAAATGAAAGAGCATTTCTTATGTCTGAGGTGGCCGGAAGAAGTGCAGTACTGAATTTAATTAATCATATTGACAGTAGCATAACAAAGGATTCACCTGAAACAAAATTAATTCTTGAAAAGCTAAAGGAAATGGAATTTAAGGGATATCAGTATGAAGGTGCTGAAGGCTCATTTGAGCTTATAATCAGGAAAGTGCTTGGAAGATATCAATCGTTTTTTGAGCTTAGTGAATTCAAGGTTGTTGTTAATGAACCCTCTATTACCACGGCCAACTCTTCTGCAATGATTAAGATCAAAGTGGGAGAGCAGGAAGAGATCACGGCGGATGAGGGAGATGGTCCTGTTAATGCTCTTGACAAGGCATTAAGAAAAGCTCTGGAAAGGTTCTATCCTCAGGTTATGGACATGAAGCTTACAGACTACAAAGTTAGAGTTTTGGATTCGAAATCTGCAACTGCTGCAAAAGTTAGGGTATTGATTGAATCGACAGATTCTGAGGCGGTTTGGACAACAATAGGGGTCTCAACCGATATAATTGAAGCAAGCTGGTATGCCTTGGTGGATTCAATTGAATACAAGCTTTTAAAAGATATGGAATCGGCAAAGCTAAACTAATTTAGAAGAGGGAAGAATAGTTTGAAAATAACAGGGAAGCTGATAAAAGGTACAGGTATAATAAGTGAAAAGTTGGTAGAAAAAGAAAATAGCAGCGTTTCTTTCAGAGACCTGTTGGAAGATAATTTTATTGCCCTTTGCAAGGAGTTGGATATCTCCGTGCCTTTATGGCTTAAAAGGAATACTACCGAGTTTGCCAGATACCGGAGAACTTCCTTTACAAAAGATCAATTTATAGAGGATGTAAAGTTTGACCGGCTAGAGATAAGGATTGGATAGGTTTCTGCCGCCAACCTCTAGAACTAATTTCTATGTGGGTTTTAAAAGCACCTTATAGGATAATACAAGATAGAGAAATGATAATATTGAAAACACAAGAAAAAAGGAGTGCCTGTTTATTTAACAGGAACTCCTTTTTGAAATATTATCTATTGTTTTATCAGAACATTAATGAGTAGTTTAAGTTTATACTCTGCTGGCTTAGTCATTTGAAAATCTTGATAACGCCATAATTGCACAAATTCCGAGTGCAAAAGCAATGACGGAGACAATTGCTGATATAACCCACCAAATAATATCTGCGTTGGCTGGAATTGCAGGAATGACCTTGTCACGGAATATCTCATAAGTAGACCCTATAACAAAACCGATGATAACGCAGTAAGTCTGGCTTGGGAACTTATTCATAGTCCACTCGATAGGCCTTGTTGTTAAGAAAATTCCGATTACAGTTACAATTCCAATTATTCCTAAATATATAAAGTCATAATTACTAATAGCCAAAAGTATTGAATCATACATGCCAAGAACCAGTAACATATGTGAAGTGCTGATGCCTGGAAGTACTAATGCCAGTGCAATAATAATTCCCGTAACCAATAACATAAGGTAATGTCCTAATCCTGAACCTGATGTAACATTAATCGTTCCTGTTGGAATAAATCCAATTGAAATAACAATTGCTAATCCCACAAGGAAATAAATAACGGAAGAAACTTTCAATTTGGAGTCCTTAGTTTTAACTTTCTTGTATAAAGCAGGAACACCACCGATTACAGCGCCTAGGAAGAAAAATGAAATTGGTAAAGGTACTACTTCCAGCAACCATTTAATCAGCTTGGAAAGTGTAAAAATACCTATACCTGCCCCAAAACAGAATTTAATAAAAAATATTATATTTCCCTTTAAATCTTTTAAGAAATGACTTATGGAGCTTATTAACTTGTCATAAATGCCTAACAAAATGGCCATGGTTCCGCCACTAACTCCCGGTACACTCATGGACGAACCGATTATAAAACCTTTTAATATAACCATCAGAGTAGAGTTTAAATTCTTTTCTTTCTTCATTTTAATAAATACACCCCCAAAAATGATGCATCGTTCTCCTTTTTACTTGTAAAAACTCACGCTGAGTAATTATAACATAAGTGCTTTAATATGTAAAGCCGACAGTTGCAGGCGGGCGTAGGTGTTATTGAAAATATGTATGTTATATTGTTACCTTGTAAGTTTTATAACTGACTGCTTCATAGAATAAGATAAAATATAGTTTGAAATAGCATGATATAAGGTTTTGTAAAGTGTATTACTTTATTTACCATTATGTTTTTCACCCATTAGGATTTGTGGGTTGTCCTCAATATGATATAATGGTAATAGCATTGTAAAATACTTAAGTGAGGGCGGAGGAAAGAAATGCATTCAGTTACTATCAATGAGAGAGTTGAAAGTATCAGGAATGATGAATTCAGAGTTAATGAGTTTATTGAGGAGTACAAGCCATTTATAGCTTCATGTACAGAGAAGACGGTGGGACGTTATGTTGTTTATGGTCATGATGATGAGTTGAGTATTGCTTTAATGGCTTTTGCAGAGGCGATAAAAGCATTTGACAGCTCAAGAGGTAATTTCCTTTCCTTTGCCCAGAACGTTATTAAAAGGCGAATTATTGATTATTACCGCAGGGAAAGCAAACATAGCAAGGCAGTCCTGTTGAATGAATATTATGATGAGGATGAAGAGGAAGAACATGATCTCACTATCGGAAAGTCAATAGATGAGTACACAAAAGAAGAAATAAGCGAATACAGAAGGCTTGAAATAGAACAATTAAAGAAAGAGCTTGACGAGTGGGGAATATCATTTTTTGAGCTATCGGAAGTATCCCCAAAACATGCAAAAACCAGACAGCTATACTCGGAGATCATAAAATTTTTATTGTCTCAGCAAGACCTTACAAGACAGTTAAAAATAAAAAAAACATTGCCTATTATTGAAATTGAAAAAACTCTTAAGATACCCCGAAAAAAGATAGATAGGGGACGAAAATATATATTAGCGGTATTTATAATATGTACTGGTGATTATGAATTTATAAAGGATTACATAAGTTGGGGGTGAAATAATGAAGGGAATAGTGGTTGAACAAAACGACAAATATGCCGTGATTCTCGATAAAAATGGCGGATTCATAAAAATTAAAAACAGAGGGAATTATAGCGTAGGTCATGAGATAGATATAGAAGCAAAGGTTTTTGACTTTAACTTTAAAACCATATCAAAGGTAGCTTCAATTGCCGCTGCTTTTGTGCTGGTTAGTGGAGTAAGCGTGGGAGCTTACGCCTATAATACACCTTGCAACTATGTAAATGTGGATATTAATCCTAGTTTGGAGTTTTCTGTAAATATTTTTGACAGGGTTTTAGAGGTCAAAGGTATTAATTCCGATGGTGAGGAATTAGTAAAGTATAAATCCTATAAAAACTTGAGAATTGATAAAGCTGTTGAAAATTGTATAGAGGAAGCAGTAGAGGAAGGATTTTTAGGAGAGAGTTCCGACAATGCAGTAGTAATAACTGTTTCAGGCAAGGACAATAAAAAGGTTACAAATATTAAGGAAGAGTTGGCGAATACAGCCAATGTGACTTTAGAGCAGGGAAAGGTGCAGTCGGAAGTTCTTACAGAGGAGACTACTCTCGGTAAACGGGATGCAGCTAAAGAGTTAGGCATTTCACCAGGCAAATTGGTACTTATTGAAAAGCTGAAGGAAGTTAAGCCTGATGTGGAAGTTAAAGAATATAAGGATAAGAAAGTTAAAGAGATTGTAGCATCAATAAATGAAACAAAAAAGAGTGTCGAGCAAAAGAAGAATTCTAAACCAAAAGTTGATGAGGATAAGTTAAAAGATAGGGAGAAAGTAAAGAAGGATAATAATACTGTTGATAAACCTGGCAAAAACAATACGGATAAAAATTCAAACGATAAGAAGGATAAAGAGATAGATCCAAAAACAGATAAAAAGAATTCAACGGTGGAACAATCAAAGTCAGGAAAGAAGGATGAATCAGAAAAGAATAAAGAGAGTTTACGCAAAGAAGATGAAGAAAAGGGATTTTGGAATAACAAGGATAACGTATATAAAGAGTCAAATAAGCAATACCAAAAAGAGGTTATTAATACACCAAAAGTTGAGAAGGAAAGCAAGGAGAAAATTTGGAAAGATAATAATGACGATGGGAGCGAACATAATAATTCAAAGGGCAAAAAGAGAATATATTAACTTAAAATAATACTTTGATTAAACAATTGTTGTGATGGATGAGTATTTGTGTTGAATGGTGAATTTTAACATTTATTGAGGATCTAAAAACCACCCTTTGAGGCCGAGGGTGGTTTTTGTACTTGTATCTATTTCAATATTGGACGTAAAATTATTGTTGAAAGAGGCGGGATCTTAAGCTCAATGGAGTAAGGTTTTTCGTGACAGCCTTCCTTTTGCGCCTGTACTCCGTCAAAATTGCCCACGTTGCTTCCACCATATTTTTCCCAATCACTGTTGAATACTTCCTCATAGAAGGTATCATAAGGAGCACCCAAGCGATAATTTTCATGTACTCCCGGGGTAAAATTGCATACAAATATCAGAGAATCTCTCCAGTCTCTGCCTTTCCTTAAAAAGGAAATTATGCTGTGTTCCGTATCTTTACAATCGATCCACTCGAAACCATCATAACTAAAATCAACTTCGTACAATGCCTTTTCATTTCTATACAAATGATTTAAATCACGAACATAGTCTTGCATTTTTTTGTGCATATCATAATCGAGCAGATGCCAGTCAAGACTTTGCTTGTAATTCCATTCAATGAACTGTCCAAATTCTCCTCCCATAAACAGGAGTTTCTTTCCGGGGTGGCCGTAAAGATAGCCGTAACTTACCCTAAGCCCGGCAAACTTTTGCCAGTAATCTCCCGGCATTTTGCTGAGCATCGAACATTTTCCGTGTACAACTTCATCATGAGAAAGTACGAGAATGAAGTTTTCGGTACAACAGTACATTGAGGAAAATGTTAATAAATTCTGGTGATGTTTCCGGTATAGCGAGTCCATGCTCATGTATTTTAGAAAATCATTCATCCACCCCATATTCCATTTGTATTTAAAGCCCAGGCCACCTATATAAGGAGGTTTGGTTGTGAGTGCCCAGGAGGTTGATTCTTCCGCAATCATCATGATACCTGGGTGATCCTTGTATACTACAGTATTCAAGTGTCGCATAAATTCTATTGCATCAACATTTTCTTTTCCACCCCAGCGGTTTGGAACCCATTCGCCCTCTTTTTTGCCATAATCCAGATATAGCATTGAGGCTACTGCATCCACCCTCAACCCGTCTATGTGATATTTATCAAACCAAAACATTGCATTGGATATCAAAAAGTTTTTGACCTCCAACCTGCCAAAATTGAATATATGAGTTCCCCAATCAGGGTGTTCTCCCTGTTTTATATCATAATGCTCATAGAGTGCTGTACCGTCAAATCTTGCAAGACCGTGACCGTCTTTTGGGAAGTGGGCAGGAACCCAATCCATTATTACACCTATACCATTTTGATGACATTTGTCTATAAGGTACATAAAATCTTTCGGTTCACCATATCTGCTGGTGGCGGAATAAAATCCGGTTATCTGATATCCCCATGAACCGTCATAAGGGTGCTCTGAAACAGGAAGTAGCTCAATATGGGTATACCCCATATATTTTATGTAGTCCACAAGCCTGTCAGCAATTTCCCTATATGTATAGAAACCGTTTTCCTCGTTTGATGCCCTTTGCCATGAGCCTAAGTGTACTTCATAAATTGATATTGGTTTCTCAAAGGAATTGCAGTTATCCCGTTCACGTACCCAGTCTTGGTCATTCCAGGTATAATTGTCAAGATTGTATACGATTGACGCTGTAGCAGGCCTTAATTCAGAATAGAAAGCATAGGGATCGGCTTTAATGTATAAATCATTATGGGGTGTTTTTATTTCAAATTTATATAATTCGCCCTGTTTTAATCCGGGTATAAATAATTCCCAAACACCAGAAGGACCGCGGAATCTCATCGAATGACGGCGTCCATCCCATTGGTTGAAGTTTCCTACAACACTGACCCGTTTTGCACATGGAGCCCAAACGGAAAAAAAAGCACCTTCAATACCGTCTATTGTCATAAGATGACATCCCAATTTATCATATATTCTATGATGAGTTCCCTCGTTAAAGAGATGAAGATCGTAGTCAGAGATAACCGGCAAATAACTGTACGGATCGTTTATCACGATAGTGGTACCGTTATCGTAGATTGCCTCAAGTGTATATTTGAAAAAGTCGTTTCTTTCGTGAAAGACAACTTCAAAGAAGCCACTTTCATCAACTACATTCATGCCGTAACTGATATTGGTCTCGGATTCAATTACATTTACTTTTTTTGCATCCGGTAAAAAGGTTCTTATTACTATGGCGTTTTCATGATCAAGCTTGTGAATACCAAGGATACTAAATGGATCTGCATGCTCCGCATTCATAATCTTATGGACTTCATCAAGATTTGCTGTTGTTTTCATCATCGTATCTACCTCTTTTTCCTGTAGTTTTTATATCTTAGTATAAGCATTTATTCTCATCTTATTATTTTATTACAAGATTATTTTTGTATCTGGTGAGCGTACGGGATATATATTCAATAAAAAAGGGCTTAGAGCCCCATTCTTTTTATTATTTTTCTAATACATTAATATCAAAAGTGCTATTGTATATTTCCACACGGTTTCTTCCGCCTTGTTTTGCTTTATATAAAGCAATATCGGCAACTTTTATTATGTTGTTTTTATTGTCCGCATGAATAGGATAGGTTGCGACACCGAGGCTGCAGGTTATGCTTGGCACAATAATATCATTCATTTTCGGCATTGGCTCGGTTGAAATTGTTTCTCTGATACGTTCAGCTATACTAACAGCAGTTCTTGTGTCAGTAGCAGGCAAAATGGCTATAAACTCTTCTCCACCGTACCGGGCTACAAGATCTGTTTTTCTGATACAACGTAATATAACCTGGGCAAAAACTACTAAAACAGCATCACCGACAGTATGTCCATACTTATCATTTACATTCTTAAAATGGTCAATATCCATCATTATTACACTTAAGTTATCCTTGGATATATTTGTAGCCTCAATTTGGTTTTCAAGGTATGTTTCCAGAAAATTCCTATTATATAACTTTGTAAGCTTGTCAGTATATGCTTTCTTATTAAGCTGCTGCATAGCTCGTCTGCTGCTGATTATAGGTTTTGCGACTTCTATATATGACTTTACCTTTGATACAATTGGTTCGTCAAAGAAATATTTTGATTTTGAATATAGCTGCAATATACCTAAAGTCTGGTTACCTATAGTTATTGGAAGACAGATATAACTTCCGTATTTATGTTCGGTAAGCTGATATGCGCAGGTTATATCCGTAGTAATATTCTTTACACTACATTCCCGTCCATATTTTATCAAGGGACAATTTCTTGGCTCCATTGTACATAAAGGCATCCTTTCATTGGTTATTCTTTGCCAAATGACATCGGTAGAAGATTTGTCGCTTCTGTAAAACAATGTTAACTGATTGCCTAGATGCATGTTTTGTATATATTTGTATAAAGTTTCATATACCTCAATCTCTGAGGTTGCGCGGTGGAGAAAGTCTGTAAAGTTTTTGAAGTTTCTCAGTTCCCTATCTTGCGAATGTTGCTGAGAAAGCCTATTAAAAAGTATTCCTGAAATAAAGAAAATAATAATATATAAAACCACTGAGAACGCAGTCGAAAACTGAACGGCATTCATGTAATCCTTGAAAGGCTGTTTTTCAAAAATCATATATGTCGGTAGACTTAAAGCAATACTACATATTATTGAAACTATTATCAGGAAAAAAGGATTTATGTTTTTTTTAACAGGTGATTTTCTTAACACTTTCTTCACCCTTTCTTCACCCTTTCTTAAGGATGTAACGTTTAGTAAGAATAAAGTCCATACAGCAATTAATGAATTAAGCACATTACTGTAATCTGCCACTGGCAAAAGTGGAGATTGCCATGTAAAAGATATACAAGTAAAATAAATGATAACAAAATAGATCGACTAGATTAACACATGTCTACCAGGCTTTATCTGATTTTATTAATTTGCGTATATATATATAATAACATATATTTAGGCTTTTGGGAACCTATTTGTCTAATTGTAATAATATATTAATGTTATGTGTTAAAACTGCTTAGGAGTGGCTAAATAAGCTGCTGCAGCATCAAATCGGCAGAATAAATATACTGATGGGCAATAAATAAAATGCAAAATGTAAAAAATATACTTGTTAAATATAAAGAAATGTGGTAAAATGTTTGCTTGTAATCCTTGCTCTGTTCTAGAAACAGGGCCATAGTCCGGGAGGAGGTGAAGTAAATATGGTAAATAAGTATGAAACTATTTTTATTGTTAGTCCAGAAGTAAATGAAGAGGATACAAAAGCCATTGTTGAAAAAATGAAGGGTTTGGTTGAGACTTCAGCTCAGTTTGAGAGTATGGATGAATGGGGTAAAAGGAAACTTGCGTACCCTATAAATGATTTCAATGAAGGATATTATGTGTTAATAAACTTCAGTTCTGAAACAAATTTTCCTCATGAACTTGAAAGAGTATATAAGATAACCGACGGAATTATTAAGGATATTATTATTAAAAAGGATAATTAAGGTGGTTATATGAACAAGGCTATTCTGATGGGAAGGTTAACAAAGGATCCTGAATTAAGATACACCAACAACAATTTAGCTGTATGTAGCTTTACGCTAGCAGTTGACAGGGGTTTTGCAAAACAGGGAGAGGAAAGACAGGCTGATTTTATTCCTATCGTTGCGTGGGACAAACAGGCTGAATTTTGCTCAAAGTATTTTGTAAAAGGCCAGCAAGTTGCGGTTGTAGGTAGAATTCAGGTTAGGTCCTGGGATGATAACGAGGGTAAAAAGCATTATACAACGGAAGTTGTAGCTAGTGAAACGTATTTTGCCGACAGTAAAAGAAGTGATGGTGCTGCGAAACCTCAAGGTCAGCAGACTTCTCAGCCATCCGATGGATTTTATCCACTAGAGGAAGATGACGAATTGCCATTCTAGTGTTATTAAGTACTAGTTAGGCTTGGAGTTGTTAAGTTTATTGCGTAAAAACTTATTACTGAATATATTTGATTTTTGTAGAAAGGAGGCGTTAAGTTTATGCCAAATCCAAGAAAAGATAGAAACAGCAGAGACAATTACGACAAAGGCGATTCAAAAGGACCTTCAAGAATGAGAAGGGCAAAGAAAAAGATATGTGCTTTCTGTGTAGATAAGGTAACTGATATAGATTATAAAGATGTATCAAAACTTAAGAAGTATGTTTCTGAAAGGGGTAAAATTTTACCTAGAAGGATATCAGGAAACTGTGCAAAACATCAACGTCAAATGACTGTTGCTGTTAAGAGAGCAAGACACATCGCATTGCTTCCATATACTTCAGACTGATAATTAATGGTTAAATTAAGGAATAGGCTATAGCTTTCGGCTCTAGTCTATTTTTTGTGTTCAATCCTATTGTAGGCTAAAGATGCGTTTAATTCACCTCCTAAAAGTATTATAATGCTTATCCAGTATAGCCAGATGATTAATAGAATTATCCCACCGATACTTCCGTATGTACTTGAATAGTTTGAAAAGTTATTGACATATAGAGAAAATAAGATTGATGTAATGAACCAACCCAGGGATGAGAACAGTGAACCCGGAAAAACCTCGGAATACTTCATTCGCCTGTTGGGCATATATCTGTATAATAAAGTGAAGACAATAAACATTACTACTATGGGTATTATCAGGCGTGTGAATGACCAGAGGGTTCTAAAGCTGTTGGAAATACCCAGGAACACAAATACATTCCTCCCTATTATTTCACCTAAAATCAAGAGAATAAACGCAAATAGGATAGTTAATGCAAAGGCTATTGTTGCAATAATTGATAATCCCCGTACTTTCCATATAGACCTGTTTTCATGTTGGTCATAGGCTTTGTTCAGACTTTTTATGACAGCATTCATGCCATTTGAGGAAGCCCAAAGTGTTGCAAACATACTGAAGGACAGAAAGGTTTCCCGGTTGTTTTTTGCTACCTGATTCATTACATCTCCGATTATATGGTATGCTTCAGCAGGTATAACCCTTGAAAGGTTGTTAAGAGCCTGTTCGCTTGTTATGGGGGTTATGCTTGCCAAATTAATTAAAAAAATCAAAAATGGAAAAATAGCAAGAATAAAATAGTAAGCAAGCTGTGAAGCTAGAGCGGGAACATCGTCATCATTGAATCTATAATATAAGTCCTTAACTATTTTTGTCAAATTGCCCAGTCGATTTGATTTTATCACAAAGTCAATCCCTTCCAAAAAGATTATTGATAATTGAAAACAGATGAATATAACATCGAGTTTATGCAGGTGTTGGTTATAAAGAAATTAATGGGAGTTATATTCATTTTTTACTAAATATTATTTTATTATTAAATAAATATATTCATCATGTATTTATATTGAAATATTAATAATGTGAGGTCTGAAAAGTCTCTTAGTTTCAAGGTCAAAAAATACGATTTAACAGGTGTATGTAGGAATGATTGTGTTGGTTATTATTTGAAATTGCTTTAGATGATGGAAAAAAAGTTGGAAAAACTGTGTGGGTCTGTTAAAATAGATATAGTGCTGTGTTTTATAAAAAGAAAAGGGGTGTACCAACTTGAAAGTACGTAAGGCAATTATTCCAGCAGCAGGCCTGGGAACGAGATTTTTACCTGCAACTAAAGCCCAACCCAAGGAAATGTTACCTATAGTTGATAAGCCGACAATTCAATACATAGTTGAGGAGGCAATTAATTCGGGTATTGAAGATATAATTATTATATCGGGCCGAAACAAAAGGGCGATTGAGGATCACTTCGATAAATCCTACGAGCTTGAGCAGGAGCTTCAAAGAAAGGGAGATGAAGAGCTTCTCAATCTGGTAAGGGATATAGCAAACCTTGCAAATATTCATTATATCAGGCAAAAGGAAGCTAAAGGGTTGGGACATGCTATTTACTGTGCCAAGTCCTTTATTGGAAATGAACCGTTTGCAGTGCTGTTAGGTGATGATGTTGTAGATTCAGATGTTCCTTGTCTTAAGCAGATGATAGACATCTATGATGAATATAAGACAACAGTGCTTGGGGTTCAGCCTGTTAGTGACGAAGATGTATCAAAGTATGGTATTGTAAGTTGCAAACAGGTAGACAACAGGGTGTATAAGGTTAAGGATCTTGTTGAAAAGCCCGACAAGGAAAATGCTCCGTCAAATATTGCGATATTGGGTAGGTATATAATCACACCACTGATTTTTGATTATCTTGAGAATGCAACACCTGGAAAGGGTGGGGAAATTCAGTTAACTGATGCACTTAAGAGCCTCATAGGCAAAGAAGCAATGTATGCCTATGACTTTATAGGTAAGAGATATGATGTTGGAAATAAGCTTGGGTTTTTACAGGCAACGGTTGAATTTGCCTTGAAGAGGGAAGACCTGAAAGAAGAGTTTACAAAGTATTTAAAGGATAAAATTTGCGATATTTAATAAGCTTTGATATAGATAATGCCTGCAAATTAATTTTTGCAGGTGTTTTTTTGTGTCATATGGTCTGTCTTGGCTATCTATAAAAATCAGTGTAAAAAGTGGAGCTTTGGAAATTTTAGTAAAAATGTGACCTATGGATTAAAAAACATGACCTTTGGATGTTAAGATGTGACTAACGGATGTTTAGTAAAGAGACAGGTCACAAACAGAAAGTTTATCCATTGAAAATGCGGATCCTGTTTGGGATCCGCATTATTGAAATCAACCAACAATTCTATTGCGTTAAAAATTTATATTGGAAATATGGAACATTATCTTTCACAATCAATTCAATATATTTAGAGTTTCCGGCAAGGTCGGGATTTAATCCATTAAGATTTAGCTCTGTCAGACTGGAGTATCTGATGCCATTTTCAATATAACTATTATCTGAACTGCCGTTATAAAACAGCCATACATTGCTGCCTGTTTTTTCTTTATATTCTCTTAGCAATTTTGTAAATAAGTTTGCTTCCAGGGTGTCACCAAAGCTTTGAGGGGGGGTTTTCATAAATATAAACAGATTTTTACCGTTAGAACTGTCAAGCTGGTTTAAAAACCATTGCCACTGGCCGGATGCACTGGTCCGAAGATCATTGTTTGTAGTTTTGAGAGTAATAAATCTGTTATTGGATATATCAACACTTTTGTATCCTGAATCTATTGTTATAAATTTCTTGCTGAATATTTTTGATAGCTCATTGCTTGCAGTACCTAATATTGCAAGATTTTTAACATCAGAACCGGATTTTTCAGCTAATCTTGTTTGAACTATTTTGCCAAGAAGGTTTGTAGGTTCACCATTTATGCTGAATATATTTAGTTTAAAGGAGGTATCTGATTCTTTGAATTCAACCTGTTTGTTTGATTCGTCGGGAGCTGTTTTATCCTGTGGTATTGTACTTTTATCTATTGCAGGGACTGAAGCCATCTTTAGAGATAAATCATCGAAATAAATATCGCCGGATTCAGGGACCGGATTTACCTGAACAGCATAAATCCTTGTCAATCTTGCAGGCATACTTATTCCCGCAAGGGAGGTCTCAACATATCTCCAGCCGCTCCAATTCATATTGTTTGTAAATTCCAGCATGTTTTTCTTGTTATCTGAATCGTAGACTTCAGCTCGAAGCCAATTCGAATTTTCTTTTGGGTTATAAACCCACACACCTATTTTTGTTACATTTTTATCAAGTTGGATACCTTCGTTAGGGAATACAATGTAGGCAGCCCTGGTACCTTCAAGGTTTGTGAAGTCATAAGTGAGTTTTCCGGATGATTTACCTTTCATTCTAACCTGTGTGGATATTTCATATGCGCCGGGAGTTCCGGAAGGTGATGAAGTAAAAGTTCCGTTCGGAGATTCGAAAGTGTCAATTACACTGGAAGTTTCTTCACCAACAGCAACAGCACAGAAACTGTGTGTATCTCCAATATAGGCGTCAATTATTCCTGTACCTTTATCAGTTGCGGTAAATGCGCCATTGGGAATATCACCTATATTGCCATTGACTGTCCAGCTTAAATCTTTAGGATCGATGGAAGTGGTATACCCATCTTTATCCGTACCCTTAACAGTAAAGATATGTGTTTGACCTTTAATAAGGTTTAACGTCTTGGCATTTAAAGATAGTTTACTTGGATTTCCAAGGACTCTTACATTTATTGAAGATGACATGTTCCCTATAGTTGCTGTAATTGTACCATTACCCACACTTTTGGGGTAGAATTTATTCCCGTTAAAGGAACCTTCCAAACCTTTAACACTCCATTGAATATCTTTTTCACCAATTGCAACCGGATTGAAGTATTTATCGTATCCGATCAAAGAAAATTCCCTGGATGTATTGACGAAAATATTTGTATCACTGGTTTTGATATCAAATCTGTCTAATGCACCCGTAGGAAAGGCTGAGAATACACCTATTGCAGTAGAGACTTTTCTGGCAGAACCATCGGAAGGATTATTTACCATATTTATTGTATTTGTGCCCTGTTTTCTTGCAACCATAGTTGTAGAGCCACCGCCATCAAGATTTAAGGCGTTGTATGCACCAAGGCTTATCATAAGATTGGCCATTTCAGTGAGGGTCATCCCTATACTCGAGTTTTGCCTTCCGTCCACGGTAACAAGCAACAATTCCTTGCCGGAGCGGGTGCTTCCAACAGCAGTTCTTGGGGCTCTTCCGTTTGTATCACTGGAGACATAGGAGAATTTTGAAGGAATACTTCCATCTTTGACCAATATTGCGCTTCCTGTAACAGCCATTTTAGTTGTACTCCAGTCAGGAGTCGTAGTTATGGAAACAGGAGCTAATTCACCTACTTGAAAGTTGTTAGCAATAATATCAGCATTGGCTCCATTTGCAACAACAACAAATCCGTTTTCCGGTATTTCAACAGACGGAAGACCCCTGCGGATTTCCACGATTGCATTTTGATTGACTACCATTTCTAGAAGGTCAGGTCGGTCAGGGCTGGCGCCGGGAGAATTCAGGCTCCACTTTCTGTCATAAATGGCTACGGTATTATAATTGTCAGTGTTCTCTTTATTGAACTTAAAAACTCTAACAGCTGTACCATTGGATGAAACTAATTCCATATCGGTCTTCCAGAAGTTAAACATGGCTTCGTTGAGATTGTTGATAGAGAAGGTACCCATTGAGTCATTATACCTGTTATATTCGCTATCGGAAGATATAACATTTCCGGATTGAATTGCAGGTCCGTCCGGATAACCATAGCCTGATTGTTTCATCCAGTTAAAGAAACTGGCATTGATGGCGGCTACAGCTCCATTGGATTCGGCAAGAGTTTTAACATTGGTAAGTTTTTGTATGGATTCTGTATTTGTTAATGTGTCGACTCGGACATTTTCATTATCGAGATTTACTCTCAAAACGTTAATAGTGAGCCAGCCTTTATCCATGAAACGCATGGTTTTTTCATATGTTACTCCGGAAGTTATAGTTTCCGTAGAAGTTGATTCATAAATTACACTGTTTGTTTCAGCATAAACAGTGGTAAGAGACGAACATAGTAAAACTGCAATGATAAGTAAAATTGAGAGTTTTTTTCTTATGTAACTCATTCTAATTTCCTCCATATAAGTATTTTGTCAGATGACTGGATTGTCATGGGCAATTACCAGTCATCTATTCCTGAGCGCTTTATCGCGCCAAAAATGTTGTTTTTTACGTTTCTGTTATCCTTGTGTAATTCCGATAATAGCTCTTTAATGTACTGACGCTTGGTTTTGCCGTCAACATGGCAAGGACTTGGCACAGTTACCAGATTATTAGCTTTTATATACTCCTTTACATGCTTTTCCTCTATATAAATCATAGGGCGGATTAAATACAATTCCTTCCGTCTAAGATAGGTTACAGGCGAAAAAGTTTGAAATTTACCGGCATATATTGTACTGAGCAAAAAGGTTTCAATAACATCGTCCCTGTGATGAGCCAAGGCTACTTTGTTGCAATTAAGTTTTTTGGCAACATTATGAAGAGCTCCTCTTTTGAGATTCGCACATAAAGAACAGGGATTGCTTTCGTTCCTTGCTTCAAAGACTATTTTTCCTATAACGGTTTCCTCAATTGTATAATTAACACCAATGTTCTTACAAAGTTCTTTTACAGGGGTTAAGTCAAATTCTCCTATCCCCATGGTCAGTGTCACTGCCTCAAGATCGAACCTGACCGGAAAGAAGCTTTGTAATTGTCTTAACAACACCAAAAGTGTTATACTGTCTTTTCCTCCGGAAACCCCGACAACTATCCTATCACCTTCCTGTATCATATTGTAATCTTCAATTGCTTTTCTGGCTTGCCCCAATAACTTCTTGATATTAGACACCTCTTAACTTAAATTTGTTCCATGCCGGTGCTTATTACCAATCGGAGATCTTTCATGGTATTGTAAAAGCACTTCACGCTGATATGGGTCTCGCAAGTTTCTAGGGATTAATTCTGCTACGAGACCTAGGTTTACATAAAGCAATGGAACCTTACAGGTTAATTATAAAATATCTCCAGTATAGTATCAAGTTAACGTTGTGTTACAAATTTTGGCCGGTACAAAAGGAGGAATGTGAGTGAGTAAATTGTAAATAGAGAGAGTATTGGCGAGAATTATAAGTATAAATTAAATAATTTGGTGGTGTGTAGTTTGATTAAATATTTCGTATGTAGTAAAATCTTTTTTGTCGCCGAAAATAACGGGGTGTAGCGCAGCTGGTAGCGCGCTTGGTTTGGGACCAAGATGCCGGGGGTTCAAGTCCTCTCACCCCGACCATGAAATTTACGGAAGTTTGAAAAAACTTCCGTTTTTCTATGTCCTGATACTTTAATAAAACTTTTCTCCTTCTAATTGTCATAATTGGTTCGAATCATATATTATTAATAGCTAATTTTTCCATAATAATTCCGATACTTATTTAAGATTCAAGATATTATTTGAATTAAAAGGAGGGGGCGACATTGAAGGCAAGTGCTATATTTTTTAAGACAATTAAATTTGTTTGGGTTAAACTTTTTCTTGGTCTCCTGACTGTAGTTGCTTCGGTGATGCTGTTAGCCATATTATTGGGGCTTGGAATGTTGTTTGGAGAAGGAATTGTAGCATTAATGTTTTTGATTTGGCTTGTCAGGAAAGTTTAAAGAACTTTTTAGAAAATCAGGAGATGAAAGAACAAGAACAGTGGAAGTCGCTGAAAAAAACAGAATAGTAATTTAGAAGAAAGAAGTTCAAATGGTAATGTATTATATTGCAGCAAATGTGGAGCGGCAAACAAAAATGGTGATATGTTTTGCAGCAAATGCGGAGCAAAACTTTCCTGATGGATTATACATAAAAATTAGATATGACCATGTATAAGTTATCACCAAATTAATTTTTAAGACATCACAATTTCCAGAAGGTTTACTATAGAAGGATTTGAAGGCATTTTTTGACTTTGCTTTGCACTTAAATGAAAAGCTTCAAAATGAAATGTTTTATATCATTTTGAAGCTTTATTGATATTAAGGAAATTATGTTTGTTTTATATTTTTTGATAATTAATAATACGTATTTTTTATATGCCAGAGTACTTCATATGGTATTGCTGAATCGGGCTATTACCAGCCCCAGCCCCATCCACCGCCTGAAGATGTTGGTTTCCATCCTGATTGATCCAACCAGGCAGCTCTTTGAGTTAAGAAGTTCTTTAATATTGTTATCTGTTCTTCCCAGGTTTGGGTGGTTTGTGTACTAAAACCGCCTACTGAGGAAGTGTTGAGAATATTCCATTTTTGGAAGTTGCGTTTTGCTGCATTCGATATTGGTGAAGTTAAGGAATCTACCATAGCAATAAGTTGTGAATCAGAGAACGGCCCCTGACGCAACTGGGCCCAACGTGCACTTATTTTGCTTTGGAAACTTGGATCCTTCATTAGTGTGTAGTACCAGTCGCAGGTAGTATTACCCATCATCGACGGCTGAAACTGCCAGCCTTGTACTGTTGAGCTTGTTCCTCCAAAACCACCAAATCCGGTATAACTTTCAAAACCAAGGTCAAAATCCCAAAGAGGTCCGGCTTTAAGCTTTTCTCCGCGATCTTTGTATATGCGTGTACTGCGTATGTACGAGTCAGGCTGACGAGCCATTTCATTCACAATTATGAAATCTACAAAGGAGTCAACGTCAATATAAGCAGGATAGCCGGTTTGAGGATCTGACGGATTAGAACTGTGAATCGAATCATGAACCTTTTGTATGTAATTGGTTATCCAGGTTAATTGTTGAGGCAGCAGGTCATCAGGTTCAGTGAGCTCAAGATCACTCCAGCCGTTGCCTTTTATAAAGGGCTCTTCAGCTGCCATCATGTTAAACTGCATAAGGTATCCGCCTGAAATTTTTGGTTCTTCCAAATCATCTTCTTTAAGTTTCTTTATATTAAGTCGATCTTTGTCTATTTCTATTGTTTCTGTAAGTATATATACACCTTGATAATCATCGGCAGACAGCGGTTGATTATCGAAATTGATATAAACTTCAACATGTTTGTAACGTGGCGTTGCAAGCCCCATAACACTTCCCAATTCATAAGCTAAAGGATTGCGGATCAATGACTTGTCAGGGAATGGTGAGAGTAGTGCCCAGTCGCCGTCTCCCGGCATACCAAGTAAAGAATGCTTGGCATCATTGTTTTCATTATCCCATAATTCCAAGCGGTATGGTGTTTTTTCAAAATTAGCTGATGACTGCCCTCGAATATGAAATCCGGCACGTGAAACAACCGATGGGGTTTGCAATATGGATGTATCATTGGTTTCAGGCTCTAAGAGCATAAAAGCAACATCTTTGTATTCACGGGCGGGCTTTCCGCCGCCATATGCATCCAAAATTATTACAGGTATGTCATGTCGGGTGTCAATTGAACTTGCAATATAGATTGCAGAGCCCATTGCGCCACTTGCAGTTCCATTGACAAAAGCTTGAGCTCTGAGTTGTGTGGTTTTTGTAAAGGTCAAGGGACTGCCATATAACATGGAATTGTTATTAGGAACACTGCCGTCTGTGGTGTAACGAATTTGAGCGTTGGCAATTTGTGAACTTAATGAAACGGAAACTTGATCCTTAAAGGTTCCGCTAGGTGCTGAAAAAATAATATCACCGGTCAAATCCGTATCATCTTTTTTTGTTGGTGTAGGAGTTGGGGTTGGATTTGAAGTTTGTACAGGGAATGAAGTAATTATTCCAAGCAAATAACTTTTCAACAAGGCAAAGTCAATGGAATTTGCAGAGCCATCTCCGTTTAAATCGGCGGCAGATGTGTCAATAGAAGTTGACATACCTAAAAGGTAACTTTTCAATAACGCAAAATCTATTGAGTTTATACTTCTGTCAGAGTTTAGATCGCCTTTTGTTGAACCTGCTGCAATGTTAACAGCAGAGAAAACTGTTCCGACAAGCGCAAAAGTTAATAAAAAGATTAGAAGCCGACCTTTTTTCATACAAAAATACCCCCTTGATTATTTTTATATTAATCAAATATACTTTCTGATTAACCTAACCAATATGTAGTATGGCATATTGATTTAAAAGAAAGTGTTATATTTGATTGGTATCTCTTAATTATTTTTTTATATATGGCAAAAAACAAAAAAGTAGCATAATTAGTTAATAATGTAAATACATGAGATGAAAGCATGGTTGTCGTTGTATATTATTTATGTGTTCGTTATTTAGATATTCGAAAGATTAAATGTAAATGAAACGGTATTTTTCAGAATTTTAACAAATTTATTTTTTGTATTTTCCAAACCTTGGTTGGATATAAGGGAATAGAAGCATTGCAGAAGAATGACCCTTGGAGCTTTAGTACCTAGAATGATTTTGTGTACCTTGGAAAATAAACTTTTTATAGTTTATTAATTGAAATTTCATTAGTAAAATGTTATGCTTAAAAAAGTGAAAAAACTTAAGATGATAGTAGGTTTCGGTTTGCAAGCCGAATTAAAAGGGAAACAGGTGAAAGTCCTGTACGGTCCCGCCGCTGTAAAGGGGAGATGCTGAAAAAATGCCACTGGGAAACTGGGAAGGCTTTAGCATCGTTGAACCTGAGTCAGAAGACCTGCCTATTTCATTGCACAATTTTCTCTACGAGCGATAGGGGGTGCTGGCGTGTTGCTATGTAAATGTGGATATCCATAACCTCTTGATCTTTGGTCAGGAGGTTTAATTTTTATATCGAAAGGAGAAGAGAGAAATGAAAAAAATACTGTTATTAATCCTGGTTGCTGTTTTGTCATTGAGTTTTATATCATGCCAGAAAACTATAATTAATCCGAAGGAGAATTTGACTGAGCAGGAGAATGATATTCCTAATGCTTCCGGTGATTTACCGACAAGGGATCCGGCTGGAAATGAGATAGTCGTTCCTCGCGATATAGACAGGATTATATCAATGGCACCAGCCATAACGGAAATACTTATAGATATCGGACTTGGCGATAAAATAATAGCTGTTGATGAGTATGCAAAGGGCATAAACGGTTTAAAGGAAGGAATTCCTGTATTTAATATGATGGCGCCGGATGTGGAAAAGATGATGAGCTTGAAGCCTGACATAGTTCTTACTACCGGAATGAGTGATTTTGATGGTAAAAAGGAACCGTTCAAAGCCTTAAAAGATGCAGGCGTATGTGTTGCTGTTATCCCTACAAGTAATTCAATTGAGGCAATTAAATCGGATATAAGGTTTGTGGCAGATTCAACAGGAACTTCGGCAAAAGGCAATGAAATAATTGAAAAAATGGAAATGGAAATAGACAAAATTGCTCAAATCGGGAAGGAAATTCAGAACCCTAAAACGGTATTTTTTGAGATAGGAGCTGCACCAACTATTTATAGCTTTGGTTCAGGAGTTTTCTTGAATGAAATAATAGAGCTTGTTGGGGCAAAAAATGCTTTTGCAGATCAGGAAAGTTGGATAAGCGTCAGCAATGAAGCTGTTGTTGCAAAAGATCCGGATATTATCCTGACAAATGTAAACTATATTGAGGATCCTGTTTCTGAAATTAAGGCAAGAAAAGGATGGGAAAACATGAAGGCAGTTAAGAATGGAAAGGTTTTTCTCATTAACAACTCTGCAAGTTCGCTGCCAAATCACAATATTGTAAAGGCAATGAAGGAAATTGCGCAGGCAATTTATCCTGAGAAATATTAAATTATGAAACTGAAAATATTTTTTGTAGTGTTGGGAAGCATTATTATTTGTATATTGGGAATAGCCATAGGAAGTGTCATGGTGCCTTTTTCCGATATTCTATTTGTGATTGGAAATAAAATTTCCGGTTCAGGTAGTAATTGGAATATGGATGCAATTACATCTTCTATTGTTTGGGACATGCGTATTCCAAGAGTCCTGATGGCATTTGCGGTTGGTGCTGCGTTGTCGGTCAGTGGCGCTATAATGCAGTCCGTGCTGAAGAATCCCCTCGCGTCATCCCATACACTTGGTGTTTCATCAGGTGCAGCCCTTGGTGCCGGGATAGTATTGACAACCGGTTTTACAATTTCAATATTGGGCTTTTTCACCTTGCCGGTAGTAGGTCTTATTGGCGGTATGGTAACAGTCTTTGCAGCTGTTGGATTTGCTGCAAGTGTGGATCGGAATATGGATACCAATACTATTATTCTTGCGGGTATGGTTTTTTCCTTATTTGTAAATGCTATACTCACTTTAGTATCTTCTTTCAAGAGAGAAGATGCCCAGAGACTGTTAATGTGGCAGATGGGCAGTTTCTCACAGAAGGATTGGACTTATGTGTCTGTATTTTTTCCGATTGCCATAGTTTTGATATTTGTTACGATGTTTTATGTAAGAGAGCTTGATCTGTTGACCTTTGGTGAAGAACATGCAAAAGCCGCGGGAGTTGAAACAACAAAAGTCAAGTGGATCCTGCTAAGCTTGTCATCAGCGTTGACAGGATGTGCAGTATCCTTTACCGGCATAATAGGCTTTGTAGATCTTGTTGCTCCGCATATTATCAGAAAATTATTTGGATCTAAACACCGTGTGGTTATTCCTCTTTCAGCATTGTTTGGTGGCGCTTTTATGGTAGCAGCCGATCTGATAGCAAGGATAATTATATCCCCGTCGGAGCTACCGGTGGGTGCGGTTACGGCGCTTATTGGGGCACCGTTCTTCGGGTACATATATTTTTCGGGGAGAAGGAGGGGATAAAGGTGTTAAGGCTTGATAATGTCAGGTGTGGTTATAATGGTAATGAGGTAATAAAGGGCGCATCTTTTGAGGTGAAAAAGGGCGAAAGAATATGCATAATCGGGCCTAACGGCTGTGGCAAAACCACTCTGCTCAAAGCTATTGCAGGCCTCATTGAGACAGAGGGAGTGGTGTACCTTTCCGGTACACCACTGAATAAACTGAAAAGATCCCAAATTGCATCAAAAATAGCTTTTTTAAGGCAGAACGAAGCTGTATATTTTTCATATACAGTATATGAAACCGTTATGCTGGGACGCTACCTTCATATCAAAGGAGGTTTGTTTGGGTCGCCGGCACAAAAAGACAGAGACTTTGTCTTGGGTTGTCTCGAAAAAGTAGGGCTTATAGACTTAAAAGACAGGCAAATAAACACCCTGTCAGGAGGCCAGCTTCAGAGGGTGTTTCTTGCAAAGGCTCTGGCACAGGAACCCAGCCTCATTTTGTTGGATGAACCGACTAATCATCTGGATCTGAAGTTTCAGATTGAGCTGGTAGAATATATGAAAGAGTGGTCAAAAGTGGACGGGCATTCAGTAATTGGTGTGATGCATGATATCAATCTTGCCATGCATTTTGCAGATAAAATTCTTTTGCTCTCGGATGGAAAGGTTGCCAAGTATGGCGAATCCAACAAGTTCACTGACGGAAGATTATTACAGGATATTTACCAAATGGACATAAAGAGCTATATGCAAAAGTCACTAAAAATGTGGGGGACGAGGTAATCAAAAATGGTAAGCACAGGAAAGTTTGTTGCATCATTTAGCGGTGGAAAAGATAGTACGCTTGCAATATGGCGGGCAATAAAACAGGGTGTGATTCCAACAGGATTAGTCACAACTTATAATATAGATGCCAAGGTATCGTGGTTTCATGGCATACCGGATGAATTGCTTAGCAGGGTACAGGAAGCTATTGGAATTCCAATTTCTCTTATCAGAACTTCAGGAGAAGAATATGCCGTCAATTTTGAAAATGCACTTAGGGGAGCAAAGGAATGTGGTGCCCAAGTATGTGTATTTGGTGACATAGATCTCGAGGCGCATCGTAAATGGTGCACAGACAGATGTGATAAAGTAGGTCTTGATGCGTATTTCCCACTTTGGAATGAAAATCGTGAAAGTATTGTATACGAGGCTATCGATAGCGGTTTTAAAGCTATAATAAAAGTGGTTGACAACTCAAAGCTCGATCCGAAGTTTATAGGCAGCCAGTTAACAAGGGAAACTGTATTGAAAATAAAAGAACATGGGGCCGATATGTGTGGAGAAAATGGAGAATACCATACATTTGTGTATGATGGGCCTTTGTTTAAGGAAGCCGTTAAATTTAAAATAATTGGAACAAAGAAGTCTGAAAACTATACACTTTTGAATATCAATGGTTAGTACCAAGTGCTAATTTAAAGCTATAGAAACAAAGATTAGTCTACTCTCCGATACCAATTCTGGTGCCCCGTAACAGAATTTATTTATAGAGCATGTGGGGCACAGACAGATGAAGTGCATTTTTGACATTATAATAGACTAGAATTTAGTAATTTTAAAAGCACTAGTTGTCAAGGGTGCTGCTTAAAATAATCCCCATTACTTTTCTGGACAATTCTGAAATTTCAACAAACTTGCAACAATTCTACAACTATTTTCAACCCGTAGAAATCTGAATATATTATAATTCTCTTAACGGTGAACGCCGTTAGTCAAATTGCAACCAATATTCAATAAGCTTGTAAAGAGGGTGATTGAATTCTAATCAGGCGAAGCAATTGAAGAATCAAGGCGTAATATGGTTAGGTTTTGGAAGAACAAATCTATTAAACTAAAACATTAAGGAGAGTGATTTAAATGAGTTTCAGAAGGTATATGGCAAGGGCTTTAGCTGCAACAACTATAGTGACAGGTGTACTTACATGTGGTCAGATTGCTTATGCAAATGGAAATACTGCTAACTCAGTTAATGTAATAAATAATGTTAGTTCAGCAGATGAATTTGCAGCAGGAAAGGTAATTGTAGCATTTAAAGAGGGATATAATATTTCGGCTGATAGTAATGAAATAAATGCTATAGGCCTCAGCTCACTGGAAGTTGAATCTGTCAGAGAACTTGGAAAAGCAAAAAAACCTGGAAATACCAATAGCATCAGTGAAGAGAATAATAAAAAGAAAACACTCCTTATATCTTTAAAGGATAAGAGTAAAGAGGCAGTGGAGAGGGCAATTGAAGAATTAAAAAAGCAATCTTGTGTTGCATACGCAGAGCCGGATTATTTATTACAGGCTGTGGATACTACACCGAATGATGCATATTATGGCAGCCTCTACGGTATGAGCAAAATCGGGGCTCCAAAGGCATGGGATAAATGTACGGGTAGTGATAAAATAGTAGTTGGAGTTATAGATACGGGTATCGATTATAGTCATCCGGATTTGGCAGGCAATATATGGACAAACCCTGGAGAGATAGCTGGTGACGGTATCGATAACGACAATAATGGGTATATAGATGATATACATGGATGGGATTTTTGTAATGATGACAATGACCCAATGGATGACAACAGCCATGGAACACACTGTGCAGGAACAATTGCCGGTGTGGGTAATAATGGTACCGGAGTAGTTGGAGTTTCATGGAATACAAAAGTTGCTGCGCTTAAATTCTTAGGTGCTTCCGGAGGAGGCAGTACTTCAGATGCTATAGATGCAGTTAATTACGCCAATGCCATGGGCTTTGACCTAACAAGCAACAGTTGGAGCGGCAGTTCCTATAGTCAGGCTCTGGTTGATGCAATAAATGGAGGATGTTTGTTTGTAGCAGCAGCAGGAAATAATGGCGATTTGGATAACGATATATATCCACGTTATCCGGCAACTTATGATCTGGAAAATATATTATCTGTAGCAGTTACGGATAGTAACGACATACTTGCTTCATTTTCTCACTATGGAGCAACTAGCGTTGATCTTGCCGAACCTTGAGTGTCAATTTATAGCACAATTCCAGGTGGAGGGTATGGTTACAAGAGCGGCACATCTATGGCTGTACCTCATGTATCAGGAGCTGCAGCTCTGTTGTTATCTGCAAATTCATCACTAAAGCCAGCACAACTTAAAGAAATAATTTATCAACTGTGGATCCAGTATCGGGTTTAGGGGGAATGGTTGCTACAGGAGGAAGACTAAATGTGGCAAAAGCTCTTGATAAGGTTAAAGGTTCTGTTCTGATTGGTGATATAATTATTGATGGGAAAGTAAACAGTGGGGATTATTCGGGCTTGAATCGCTACATTCTGGATATTATTACTCTTACACCCAAACAATTAGTTGCAGCTGATGTAACAGGAGATGGAAAAGTTAACTCATCTGATTACACTATTATGAACAGATACCTCTTAGATATAATCCAAACATTCCCTGCCGGTGATAAATATACCTTTACATATGGGGATGTTGACAATGACGGCACAGTAAGTAATTCTGATGCTAATATTGTCGCAAGCTACCTTGCCGGCAATACAGTATTGTCAGATAAACAACTTCTTTCGGCTGATGTTAATGGAGATAATGTTGTTAATGGTGTTGATTTAAGTATGTTAAATAACTACATTAATGGAATGATGACATATTTGCCGGTAGCAGATTAATAAGGTCGTAAACAAATAATAGAACGAAAGAAAAAATCCACGATGCAAATCTGTCGTGGATTTTTTCTTTTGCATGTATTATAAAGCAGGAGAAAATGCCAGGAGCTTTTATCATACGAATTTGTGCAATAAATAAAGAATTACCAAAAAAATATAATTGACTTATTTAATAAGTTAGTGCTATAATAAGACTTGCCCGTCAGGGGATATATTTATGGGCGCTTAGCTCAGCTGGGGGAGCACCTGCCTTACAAGCAGGGGGTCATAGGTTCGAGCCCTATAGTGCCCACCATAAATAGAACAGCTCTTATAACAATTGAGAGCTGTTTTTGTTTTGCAATGGCTTGATGACAATAAACAGTCAAGACTTAAGTTGTCGTTCTGAACAATGAAAAATGTGCAAGGAAAGGTTGACAATAGTTAATTAAAGTCTGTTTGCTACTGGATTTTGTCGGTAAAAAACTGTTATAAATTTCTTTGCAAAAACTATTGACACATCGATATTCACCTGTTATACTATCGTAGTGTCAAGGGCGAATATACAGCTCTTGTGTCGAAAAAATGAACTGTTTATACAAAAAAACAGTGCTGGTGTAGCTCAGCAGGTAGAGCAGCTGACTTGTAATCAGCAGGTCGGGGGTTCGATTCCGTCCACCAGCTCCAAGTAAGTAATGAAAGGGCATTGAGAAAATCACTCAATGCCCTTTCTACACGTCTTTGGTGGTTTGTCAGCTGCTCAACCAACTGAGCTGCACCGACACAACCGGGACACATGATTTTTATCATTTTTAGATAAAGGAGAAAGCACTCAAAGGTATTGACCAATGGGGTCAGTGCTTGAGAATAAATTAATGAATATGGGGGCCATTGAGTTGAAAACAATTAAAATGATATTAAGTATAACGGTTCTATTATGCTTGATTTTAACTGGATGCAGTAGCAGTAATAAGAACACTGAACCTATTAAGAATAATATAGAGTCTTCTACTATATCTGACACAAGCGAACCACCAGAGACCAGGAGTTCACCAACAAAACTTAATTCTGGTCTACTGCTTGGACTTCGTGCAGATGTTACAAAGAATGGTAAGACTGAGAGTTCGTATAGAACTCTATGGATAGCTCCAGAGAACAGTCAAGTGAAGTTGAAAAGTGAAGGGGATTTTATATTAGTACCGCATGGAAGCGGGTTCTGGAAGATTGAGAATGTAAGGTATAACGGGGATATACAATACTTAATGCCATATCCGGCTGGAACTCAGCCAAAGTATACGATATTCAAGTCAAGAGAACAAGCACAAGATAGTGAGAATATAACAACTTCAGCCGAAATGAAGCTAATGTTTGTTGGAAACAAGTACGTTAGCTACACATATGATGTTTACAATTATACGGTTGGTACTCCTCACGGTACTATGACAAGAAGTATGCAAGTTAGTGAAATCCAAAACATCAAACTTGATGGTGGTTCATACCCTATTGAGCAACTTCTTGGGGCTGATTCTCTTCCTATTGCTGAGGAAACAAGGTCAACTATAGATGCCCAGTATGATACCGAGTTGGGAATATTTGAAACTGAGACGAGTACTGTTATGTGGGGAATTTCAAGGTCGAAAGGTAAATTTGCCCCTTTGGTTTGTAGAGAACGGCAAACCAGAAGTCAGGCTATGGACTATGTTGCGAAAGAACTGCCTGTTATACTGCCAAAGTCTATTGTTACATATGATGAACTAACTCCAGGATGGGAGGAAATAAAGAAGACGTTACCTGATGTTGTTGATGCTGTATCCTCTCCAGAGAAGGATATGTTTGCAGCAGTTACACCTTCAAAATTATTGATATACTCAATAGTTGATGGTAAAGTTGGTAGTTCAATGCTGGACATTGGAATTAAAGACAATGAATCAATCATTATGGCTCAGTGGGCTACTGGGAGCTATGTGGAGAAATGGACTCAAGAAGTAGAAAAGTATTTAACCAATATGACAAATAGTACATCTGGCAACTCACAGCAAGTTCCTGATAACTTCTATGGTGAGTGGGAAGTAACAAGGTGTCTTGCATTCCCGGAAGTTTCAGAGTTTAATAGTGAAAATGTTAAAGCATATTATGGACGTAGAATAAAATTTGCCCCAGGTTTGTTAGATTCAAATGGGCAAGTCTGCAAAGACCCTGTTTATCGATTATCAACAATATCTGAAGTTGACTTTAGGGTTAGTTATAAAGGATTTTTTAAGGATTTAGGTGTAAATGGAGATTCTCTTCAAAGAATTCAAATATACCCAAATGAAACATCTAAACTCCTTTGGGAGGGTGTTGGAAACACCATATTTATTAAAGACAAGGAAACATTAATACTTTGGAACGGTGTATTCCTTGAAATGAAACGTGTAAGATAACATAATGCGAATGGGGCTGTTGCACTAAGAAATTAGTGTAGCAGCCTTTTGACTTGTAAAAAACAATTTCCGGGCTTAAAAAAGCCCGGAAAAAGGTGTAAAATATCTTTATGCAAATAAAAAATTTAACACATA
>Ga0116193_1000305_pt1 | contig 48451 bp, 49 predicted proteins | sample AD_UKC115_MetaG_FD_89892 | JGI IMG/M metagenome (GOLD analysis project Ga0116193, IMG submission 89892) | Active sludge microbial communities of municipal wastewater-treating anaerobic digesters from Hong Kong - AD_UKC115_MetaG | ecosystem: Engineered > Bioreactor > Anaerobic > Digestate... | reverse complement strand
CTCGGCGTCGGTCATCTGCAGTTTTGTGGCGGGGCGTCCGGGGTGGGCCATCGGCGTAGTCTCCTGTATGGAAGCTACTCTGACCTGCAATCTCAAAAATAATTCAAATTACTTTTGAGACACCACACTAGAACAAGTATTAAATTCCGTGTCGAAATGTATCAGATTGCGTTCAGGGCTCTCAAGGCAAAGCCTGGTTGCGTGATTCCTCGTGTCCATGCAGATCAGAAGCCGCGTCGTTAAACTCATCCGGCCAATGGCCACCCCGCCACCGTCCCCACCCGCTTTGCCCCCGGAGCCCCCCGCATGACCGATTCGTCCCCCTACACCCCGCCCGCCATCTGGCAATGGAACAAGGAAAACGGCGGCAAGTTCGCCAGCATCAACCGGCCCATTGCCGGCGCCACGCACGACAAGGACCTGCCGGTGGGCAAGCACCCGCTGCAGCTCTATTCCCTCGCCACGCCCAACGGCGTCAAGGTCACGGTCATGCTGGAAGAGCTGCTGGCGCTGGGCCACAGGGGCGCGGAGTACGACGCCTGGCTGATTCCCATCCAGGAGGGGGCGCAGTTCAGCAGCGGTTTTGTGGCGGTCAACCCCAATTCGAAGATTCCGGCGCTGATGGACCGCAGCGATGGCGCCAATCCGGTGCGCGTGTTCGAGTCCGGCGCCATCCTGCTGTACCTGGCCGAAAAGTTTGGCGCCTTTCTGCCCCAGAAGCCCGCCCAGCGGGCCGAGTGCCTGTCGTGGCTGTTCTGGCAGATGGGCAGCGGGCCGTTTCTCGGCGGGGGGTTCGGGCATTTTTATGCCTATGCGCCGATCAAGATCGAATACGCCATTGACCGCTATGCGATGGAGGTCAAGCGCCAGATGGATGTGCTCAACCAGCGCCTGGCCGCGCACGAGTATCTGGCGGGCGACGAATACACCGTGGCCGACATGGCGGCCTGGCCGTGGTACGGCGCTCTGGCCAAGGGCCAGCTTTATGAAGCGGGCGAGTTTTTGCAGGTGCATGAATACACCCATGTGGTGCGCTGGGCCGACCAGATTGCCAAGCGCCCGGCCGTGCAGCGCGGTCGCAAGGTCAACCGCACCTGGGGCGAATCCGCCAGTCAGTTGCATGAGCGCCACGATGCCAGCGACTTCGATACCCGCACGCAGGACAAGCTGGCGGCGGCCACTTGATTTTTGGTGGCTGATGCGCGTGCAAGGTCTGGCTGAACGGGGGCACGCGGCTGATGGCTGCGGTGCGTCGTCAGGGCGGGGTTGCCCAGGTGCTACGCAACCCAAGGATTGATGAGCGCCACGCCTGTATCGGCAAAGTCGGACACGTTGCGAGTGACTACGGTAAAACCGTGCTCAATGGCTGTGGCCGCGATCATGGCGTCGCGCTCAGAGCGGCGGTCGGGTATGTGCAGTGAAGCGCACACGGGCGCGGTGTCTTCGGTGAATGGCAGGATGCGGCCCGCAAAGGCCACACGCACCCCTGCCAGCCAGGCGCGCAGTGCACTGCCCTGGGGCGGCATGCGGCGCTCCAGCGAGCGGATGCCGATCTCCAGCTCCAAAATGGAGATGGCAGACAGAAAAAGCCTGTTGCTGGGCTGCCCTGCCGCCCAGGCGCGCACCTCGGCAGACTGCTGGGGTTTGCCATGGCGCAGTTCGGAAATGACGTTGGTATCCAGGATGAACATGGATGCCTTTCAGTCGAACGACGCATCCTGGATCTGGAGTTGCAATCGCGGTGGTTCGAAATCAATGCCTTCCCCCCCGGGGATGCCATCCATCACGTCAAGAAGCGAGCGTTCGCTTTGCCCTGCGATGCGGTAGTAGTCGTCGATCTTGAGCAGTGCAAAAGCAGGGCGCCCCCGGTCGGTAATAAACACCGGGCCATCCACCGTTGCGCGCTTGGCAGCGGATACATCGCGCGTGAAGTCACGGCTGGAGAACGTATGGATGCCCATGCTGACCTCCGAAATTCAAGCAATGTTTGTATGTTATGACAAGCCTGTCGGGTCGTCAATTCGCGGAGGCCGAAAGAAGAATACTCAACCTTGACAGTGACTTGGGATGGCTTTGCCCCTGCCGATCGTCGGGGTGCCTTTGGAATCGCATCAATTTGCTATTTTTTTAATAGCTGTTAGCGCTTGTTTCGTAAGCGCTAGAAGCTGATTTGACTTGAATTTTGGGGGCGCAGCCTCAGCGCCACGCCCCCGCCACCAGCTGGCTGTAATGCACCCCCGGCCGGCCCAGCAATGACTCGAAGGCCGCCGGATCGCCCACGTTGTCGCTGTCCAGCATGGCCAGCGATTCGCTGCACCAGGGCACCGAGGCGGGCATGAGGTCGCCCATGCGGGCGCTCAGGCGGGTCAGTGGCAGGGGCAGGCGCAGCACCAGCGCGGGGCCGTGGCCTTGCTGCTGGCGCAGGCTGGCGACGAAGTCGGCCATGCGCAGGGGCTCGGGGCCGGTGCAGGCCACGGTGCCGGTGTGCTGCAGGGCCGGGCCGAGCAGGGCCGCCACGGCAGCGGCCAGGTCGTGCACCGACACGGGCTGGATGCGTGCCGTGAGCATGGGCGCGGGGAACACCACCACGGGCAGGCGGGCCAGGGTCATGAACAGGGCGCTGCTATCGCCGCCTTTGCCGAACACCACGCTGGGGCGCAGGATGACGGGGTCGATCTGTCCGGCATCGGCCAGGCTGCGCAGGCAGGCTTCGGCGGCGAGCTTGGTGCGCGCGTAGCGCGTGGCGCTGCCGTCGATGCCCAGGGCCGAGATCTGCACCACGCGGCGTACGCCCGCCTGGGCGCAGGCCTGGAACAGGGCGCAGGGGGTGTGCTGGTGCACGGCGTCGATGGGGCGCGCGGGGCTGTCGCGCAGCACGCCCACGGCATTGACCACGGCGTCCATGCCCTGCAGCCGGGGCAGCCAGGCCTCGGGCGTGGTGTCGCGGGCAAAGTCCATGGGCACCTGGTCTGGCTGGAGCTTGGCCTGGGCGCTGCGGGGGGATACCCCGGCGTGCACCTGGTGCCCGGCGGCGCGCAGGGCGGCATGCAGGGTCTGGCCGATGAATCCGGTGGCGCCGGTCAGAAGGATGTGCATGGTGGTGTGGGCTGGGCTTCGGATGCGGTCACCTTACACCCATGGCGTGGTGTGTGGCTCGGTGGCGGGTGGATTCAGGGGTTGGTGACACGGATATTGCCCTGGCGGACGGGGCTGGGTGCTTGACAGGCTTGCTAAGATCAAAATGCATGCCTTGCCAGCGCTCGCCAGCCAGCGCATTCTTCGCAGATCCCTGTTTGGGGATATTGATAAAAATACCTTCTAGGGCAAGCGCAACGAGCGCTAATAGCTATGATTTTGATAGCAATCATCACGGCCACTCTGGCTGCCGGGATCGGCAGCGTGTGGCTTGCCGCCGGGCTTTTGAACACCGGGTTGGGCACGCGGCCCGACGGTGTGGGCACGCGCCATCTGCTGAGCCTGGCCGCAGGTGCGCTGCTGGCCACGGCCTTCATGCACTTGCTGCCCGAGGCGTTCGAGAGCCAGGCCGGTGCGCATGAGCTGTTCACCACGCTGCTGGTGGGCCTGGTGTTCTTCTTCTTGCTGGACAAGGCCGAGCTGTGGCACCACGGGCACGAGCACCATGACCCGGTGCAGGGCCACCATGACCATGGCCAAGCGCATGACCATTCACACGGCCACGCGCATGGCCATGAGCACCATCACCACCACGCCGCGCCGCAGGGCGGTGGCTGGGCGGTGCTGACCGGCGACAGCGTGCATTGCTTTGGCGACGGGGTGCTGATCGCTTCGGCCTTCCTGGCTGACATGCGTCTGGGGCTGGTGGCGGCGCTGTCGGTGCTGGCGCACGAGGTGCCGCACCACATGGGCGATCTGGTGGTGCTGCGCCAGAGCAGCGCCAGCCGCCGCATTGCGCTGGTCAAGGTGTCGCTGGCAGGGGCGGTCACGGCGCTGGGCGGGGTCGCGGGCTACTTTCTGGTGGGGCAGTTGCACGACTGGCTGCCGTTCTTTCTGGCCGTGGCGTCCAGCAGCTTTGTCTATGTCGCCCTGGCGGACCTGATCCCGCAACTGCAGCGCCATGTCTCTGCGCGCGAGACGGCGTTTCAGATTTTCTGGCTGCTGCTGGGGATGGCGGTGGTCACCCTGGTCAGCGGCGCGGCGCACAGCCACTGACGGTGGCAGGGGCTGGCGCATCGCGCTGGGCGGGTGTCGGCATGGTCAGCGCCCGATGGCAAACACGGCGGGCGTGTGCTTGTCGGGGCCGTCGGGCTGTGCGCGCCACTGGCGCACGGTCTGGCTGCGCGTGCGGGCGCTGGCCAGGGTCAGGCCGCTGCTCACGGCCAGGTGGGTGCCCGGCTGCAGGGTTTGCAGCAGGGCCTGGAGCAGGGCGGCGTTGCGGTAGGGCGTCTCGATGCACAGTTGCGTTTGGCCGCTCTTGAGCGCCAAGGCCTCCAGTGCGCGGATGCGCTGGGCGCGTTCGTCGGCGTCCTGCGACAGGTAGCCCACAAAGGCAAAGTTCTGCCCGTTGAGCCCGCTGGCCGCCAGCGCCAGTAGCAGCGACACCGGCCCCACCAGCGGCACCACCTGCAGCCCCAGTGCGTGCGCTGCACGCACCACCGAGCTGCCGGGGTCGGCCACGGCGGGCATGCCCGCTTCGCTGACCAGGCCCATGTCGTGCCCGGCCAGGGCCGAGGCGAGCAGGGGGCGGGCGTCAAACGGCGCTGAGCCTTTGTCGCCGTGGTCGCCTTTCTTGTGCACTTCACGCGGCAGTTCGGTGATGTGCTGTTCCTGCAGGGGCAGCGCCAGCGGGTGCAGCGCGTCGATGCGCTTGAGGTAGGCGCGCGTGCTCTTGGCGTTCTCGCACACCCAGTGGGTGATGCGGGCGGCCGTGGCCAGCGTGGCGTCGGGCAGGGCGTCGCGCAGGGGGGCTTGTGGCTCGCAGCCAAAGTCCAGCGGTGCGGGCACCAGGTACAGACGGCCGGGGGTGGGGGCGGGCGTGTTCATGGCAGCGTGAGGCCTGCGGCGCGCAGCATGCGGCATGTGCGGATCAAGGGCAGGCCGACCAGGGCGGTGGGGTCGTCGCTGAGGATGGCCTCCAGCAAGCTGATGCCCAGGCCTTCGCTCTTGGCGCTGCCGGCGCAGTCGTAGGGCTGTTCGGCGTGCAGGTAGCGCTCGATTTCGTCACCCGTCAACGTGCGAAAGCGCACTTCCACGGGCGCCAGGTCCACCTGTTCAAAGCCGGTGGCCGCGCAGACCACGGCCACGGCGGTCTGAAAGATGACGGTTTCGCCGCTCATGCGTTGCAGTTGTGCGCTGGCGCGCTCGTGGGTACCGGGCTTGCCCAGGGGCTGGCCGTGCAGGTCGGCCACCTGGTCGGAGCCAATGACCACGGCGTCGGGGTGCTGGGCTGCCACGGCGTGGGCCTTGGCCAGCGCCAGGCGCAGGGCCAGTGCGCGCGGGGCTTCGCCTTGCAGGGGGGTTTCGTCCACGTCGGGCGCGGCCACCGTGAAAGGCAGGCCCAGGCGCTGCAGCAATTCGCGCCGGTAGCGCGAGGTGGAGCCCAAAACCAGAGTGCGAACAAGGGGGGGGGATTGATGCATGGCGCGATTCTCTTACACTGCACGCATGACCAAGGAATTCCACCCCGACCGGCTCGACGCCAAAGCCTTTGTGCTGGCAGGTGCGCGCCTGGAAGGGCACGAGTCCCTGCTCAAGTACGAGCGCCTGGCGCAGGAGGCCAAGGGATTGCATCCCGACCTGCGTGTCGATTGGGTGGCAGTCGGCGAATGGCGCCCCGAAGTCGGCAACGAAGCTGGGCAGCTCTGGATGCATTTGCAGGCTCGCGCGGACTTTCCCATGGTGTGCCAGCGCTGCCTGGGGCCGGTGGATGTGCCGCTGCAGGTGGATCAGTGGTTCCGCTTCGTCGCGGACGAGGCCACGGCCGAGGCGCTGGACGATGAGGTTGAAGAAGACCTGCTGGCCCTGAGCCGTGAGTTTGATCTGCACGAGCTGATCGAGGACGAGCTCCTCATGGCCCTGCCGCTGGTGCCGCGCCACGACGAGTGCCCGGACCCGGTGCAGTTGTCCGCCAGCGACGAGGACTTTGATTCCGCCAGTGCCGAGCGCCCCAACCCCTTTGCCGCGCTGGCGAGCCTGCGCGTTGGCAAAAAAGACACCTGACGGCAGCTTTGGGCTATAATCGAGGGCTTCGCGCGAATCCCCTCGTGTCTTTAATGGGCTGATCGCGTTTTCCACCAACACCTTTTGAAGACCAGGAGCCCATCATGGCCGTTCAGCAAAACAAAAAGTCGCCTTCCAAGCGCGGTATGCACCGTTCGCACAATGCCCTGACGGTGCCCGGCATTGCCGTGGAGCCCACCACGGGCGAAATCCACCTGCGCCACCACATCAGCCCCAACGGCTTTTACCGTGGCCGCCAGGTGCTGAAGAGCAAGTCCGAAGCCTGACCCTGTCTCTGCCCGAGGCCGAGTCTCTCAGGGCCCGTAGCTACCGTTTCGTAGCACGGGCCTTTGTCGTTTGTGCGCCCTGCGCACCCCACCGGGCCGCTGAACCGGCCAAGACCCTGTTGCATGATCACACTGGCTGTTGACTGCATGGGGGGCGACCACGGCCCCCATGTCACATTGGCGGCGTGCCGCCACTTTCTGGACGCGCACGCCGATGCGCGCCTGCTCTTGGTGGGTCTGCCCGAGGCCTTGCAGGGCTTTGCCCATGAGCGCGCCACCCTGGTGCCTGCCTCCGAAGTGGTGGCCATGGACGACCCCGTCGAAATTGCCCTGCGCCGCAAGAAGGACTCGTCCATGCGCGTGGCCATCGTGCAGGTCAAGGAAGGTGCGGCTGATGCCGCCGTGTCGGCCGGCAATACGGGCGCCTTGATGGCCATTGCACGCTACGTGCTCAAGACGATGGACGGCATCGACCGCCCGGCCATCGCCTACCCGCTGCCCAATGCGTTGGGCGGTTCGACCACGGTGCTGGACCTGGGTGCCAACGTGGATTGCACCGAGCGTCACCTGCTGGAGTTTGCCGTGATGGGCTCGGCGCTCGATACCGTGCTCAAGGGCAAGGAGCAGCCCAGCGTCGGTTTGCTCAACATTGGTGCCGAAGCGATCAAGGGCAGCGAAGTGATCAAAAAGGCGGGTGAATTGCTGCGATCTGCGGCCAACTCCGGCGATTTGAACTTTTTCGGCAATGTCGAAGGCAACGATATCTTCAAGGGAACGACCGATATCGTGGTCTGTGACGGCTTTGTGGGCAACGTGGCGCTCAAGACCAGCGAAGGCTTGGCGGCCATGGTGGGCGGATTCCTCAAGCAGGAGTTTTCGCGCAATATTTTCACGAAAATTGCAGCGATCGTCGCCTATCCGGTGCTATCTGCATTCAAAAAACGCGTGGACTACCGTCGCTACAACGGTGCGGCGCTGCTGGGTCTGCGTGGGCTGGTTTTCAAGAGCCACGGGTCTGCCGATGAGATGGCTTTTGAGCAGGCTTTGAACCGGGCGTATGATGCAGCCCGCAACAACCTGCTGGATCGCGTCCGTCGGCGGATTGCCAGTGCAGCACCTTTTCTGCTGCCGGAGGCAGACAAGACCGAGGCCGACGTGGCGCCAGCGCCACTTCAATGACACGCTATTCCCGAATTACCGGCACCGGCAGTTACCTTCCGCCGCGCCGGGTGACCAATGCCGAACTGGTGGCCGACCTGGCCAGCCGCGGCATCGAGTCTTCCAACGAATGGATTGTGGAGCGCACGGGCATCCAGGCGCGGCATTTCGCCGACGCTGCAGTGGCCTGCAGCGACCTGGCGCTGGAGGCGGCGCGCCACGCATTGCAGGCCGCCAGCCTGCGCGCACAAGACATTGACCTCATCATCGTCGCCACGTCCACGCCGGACATGGTGTTCCCCTCCACTGCCGCCATCCTCCAGCACAAGCTGGGTGCCTCGGGCTGCCCGGCGTTTGATGTGCAGGCGGTGTGCAGTGGCTTTGTCTATGCGCTGACCGTGGCCGATGCCATGATCCGTGCCGGCACGGCCCGGCGTGCGCTGGTGGTGGGATCCGAAATCTTCAGCCGTCTGCTGGATTTCAACGACCGCACCACCTGCGTGCTGTTTGGCGATGGTGCGGGCGCTGTGGTGTTGGAGGCGTCCGAGACGCCGGGCATTCTGGCTTCGGATCTGCATGCCGATGGACGCCATGTGGGCATTCTGTGCGTGCCGGGCCATGTGTCCGGCGGTCAGATCGCAGGGCGCCCCTTGCTCACCATGGACGGCCCCGCCGTCTTCAAACTGGCCGTGGGCGTGCTGGAAAGCGCGGCGCGTGCCACGCTCGACAAGGCGGGCCTGAAGGAATCCGACATTGACTGGCTGATACCGCACCAGGCCAACATCCGCATCATGCAGGGCACGGCACGCAAGCTCAAGCTCCCGCTGGAGCGCATGGTGGTTACCGTGGACCAGCACGGCAACACCTCGGCGGCGTCCATCCCCTTGGCACTGGACTATGCCGTGCGTGCAGGGCAGATCAAGGAAGGCGAGACGGTCATGCTCGAAGGCGTGGGCGGCGGCTTTACCTGGGGTGCTGTGCTACTAAAAATGTAGCTGCTTGCGCTTTATGCATAAGCGCTTGAGCCTGTTTTGTCTATTTTTTCTGATTGGCAATGAAGAACTTCGCATTTGTCTTTCCGGGCCAGGGCTCGCAGGCCGTGGGCATGCTTGATGGCTGGGGTGATCACCCCGCCGTGGCGCAGACGCTGCAGGAAGCGTCCGACGCCCTGGGCGAAGACGTGGGCCGCTTGATCCACGAGGGCCCCAAGGAAGCGCTGGCCCTGACCACCAACACCCAGCCGGTGATGCTGGTGGCAGGCGTGGCGGCATGGCGCGTCTGGCGCGCCGAGGGCGGTGCTTTGCCCGCCGCCGTGGCCGGCCATTCGCTGGGTGAATACTCTGCGTTGGTGGCGTCCGGTGTGCTCACGCTGGCCCAGGCGGCGCCGCTGGTGCGCCTGCGTGCTGCCGCCATGCAAGAAGCCGTGCCCGTGGGCACTGGCGCCATGGCCGCGATTCTGGGCCTGGATGCTGCAAAAGTGATAGCTGGTTGCGCCGAAGTGACGGCCGCCATGGGCCACAACGGCACCGAAGTGGTCGAGGCCGTCAACTTCAACGACCCGGCCCAGACTGTGATCGCCGGCAGCAAGGCCGCCGTCGAGAAGGCCTGCGAAGCCCTCAAGGCCGCAGGCGCCAAGCGCGCACTGCCGCTGCCGGTGTCGGCACCGTTCCATTCCAGCCTGATGAAGCCCGCCGCCGAGAAGCTGCGCGCCGCACTGGCCACGACGCCACTGGCTGCGCCGCAGATCCCCGTGCTCAACAATATCGACGTGGCCGTGCAGCAGGATGCCGATGCCATCCGTGACGCGCTCTACCGCCAGGCCTTCGGCCCCGTGCGCTGGGTGGAGTGCGTGCAGGCGCTGAAGGCCCGCGGCATCACACACGTCGTCGAATGCGGCCCTGGCAAGGTGCTGGCGGGCATGACCAAGCGCATCGACGCCGAACTGACGGGCGCGGCACTGTACGACCCGGCCACCCTGAATGAAGTGAAGGAACTGCTGGCATGAGCGAATCCACCGCAACCCCCACCGTGGCGCTGGTCACGGGTGCCTCGCGCGGCATCGGCGCCGCCATCGCATTGGAGCTGGCCGCGCGCGGCCACCAGGTCATCGGCACCGCCACCACCGACGAAGGCGCTGCGCGCATCACCCAGGCGCTGGCGGCCTACCCCGGCTGCCGGGGTGCCAACCTCAACGTGAACGACGCTGCGGCGGTTGATGCGCTGATCGACAGCATCGTCAAGGGCCAGGGCGGCCTGCATGTGCTGGTGAACAACGCCGGCATCACGCGCGACCAGCTCGCCATGCGCATGAAGGACGACGATTGGGACGCCGTGCTGGACACCAACCTCAAGGCGGTGTTCCGCGTCAGCCGTGCCGCGATCAAGCCCATGATGAAGCAGCGCTACGGCCGCATCATCAGCATTACCAGTGTGGTGGGTGCATCGGGCAACCCTGGCCAGGCCAACTACGCTGCCGCCAAGGCGGGCGTGGCGGGCATGACGCGCTCGCTGGCGCGCGAGCTGGGCAGCCGCAACATCACGGTCAACTGCGTGGCGCCCGGCTTCATCCAGACCGACATGACGGCCGAGTTGTCCGAAGAGCAGCACAAAGCCCTGCAGGCGCAGATTCCGCTGGGCCACATGGGCCAGCCCGCCGACATTGCCCACGCCGTGGCCTACCTTGCATCGCGCGAGGCGGGCTACGTGACCGGGCAGGAACTGCATGTCAACGGCGGCATGTACATGTAACAAAAAAACACGCCGGTTCATCCGTGCGGCGAGCGGTTCGGGGGAGGCTTCCCCTGAGCGGCTAGAATCGCGGATCCATTCACAACCCCCAGAGGGAAACCATGAGCGATATCGAAGCACGTGTCAAAAAGATCATTGCCGAACAACTCGGCGTTGAAGAGTCTCAAGTCACCAATGAAAAGGCCTTCGTGGCTGACCTGGGTGCCGACTCGCTGGACACGGTGGAACTGGTGATGGCGCTGGAAGATGAATTCGGCATCGAGATTCCCGACGAGGACGCCGAGAAGATCACCACGGTGCAGAACGCCATCGACTACGCGCTGGCCCACCAGAAGTCCTGAGCGGCGCGCGAGGCGCCGTCCCCTCCCTAGCGATCAGCACAAGGTTTTCACGCATGAGCCGTCGTCGCGTTGTCGTGACCGGCCTGGGTTGCATCTCCCCCGTGGGCAATACGGTGGGTGATGCCTGGGCCAACCTCCTGGCCGGCCAGTCCGGCATTGACCACATCACCAAGTTCGACGCATCGACCTTTGCCTGCAAGATTGCGGGCGAGGTCAAAGGGTTCGACCTGGAGTCCTACATCAGCGCCAAAGAGGCGCGGACCATGGACAGCTTCATCCACTATGGCATCGCCGCCGCCGACCAGGCCGTGCGCGATGCGGGCCTGCCCACGGGCGAGGCTCTCGGTGAAGAGCAGGCCACCCGCATCGGATGCATCATCGGCTCGGGCATTGGTGGTTTGCCGCTGATCGAGAACACCCATGTGGAGTTCATCAACCGGGGGGCGCGGCGCATCACGCCGTTCTTTGTGCCGGCATCCATCATCAACATGGTGGCGGGCCATGTGTCCATGCGCTTTGGCTTCAAGGGGCCGAACCTGGCAGTGGTCACGGCCTGCACGACTGGCCTGCACTGTATTGGTGAAGCAGGCCGCATGATCGAATACGGTGATGCGGACGTCATCGTCGCTGGCGGCACCGAGGCCACGGTCTCTGCGCTGGGCATTGGTGGCTTTGCCGCCATGCGCGCGCTGTCCACCCGCAACGAGGACCCCAAGGCCGCGTCCCGTCCCTGGGACAAGGACCGTGACGGTTTTGTGCTGGGCGAAGGTGCGGGCGTCATGGTGCTGGAAGAGTACGAACACGCCAAGGCGCGCGGCGCACGCATTTACGCCGAATTGAGCGGCTTTGGCATGAGTGCCGACGCGGGCCACATGACCGCGCCCAACATGGACGGTCCCCGCCGCGCCATGCTGGCTGCCTTGCGTAACGCGGGCATCAATGCGGACGAAGTGGCTTATCTCAACGCGCACGGCACTTCGACGCCGCTGGGCGATGTGAATGAAACCAACGCCATCAAGGCAGCGTTTGGCGACCATGCCCACAAGATGGTGGTCAGCTCCACCAAGTCCATGACCGGGCACTTACTCGGCGGGGCTGGCGGTGTCGAAAGCATTTTCACGGTGCTGGCGCTGTACCACCAGAAGATTCCGCCGACCATCAACCTGGACAACCAGGATCCGGAGTGCGACCTCGACTACTGCGCCAACACCGCGCGGGACATGAAGCTCGACGTCGCTGTGAAGAACAATTTCGGCTTTGGTGGCACCAACGGCACGTTGGTGTTCCGCAGGGTCTGAGTCTTTTCCCTGTTCCATGCCCGCCTTGCAATGAATCTGGCGGCCACGCGCTGGCGCGCGCCTGCGGTTCTGTATCCCGTGGGGCGCAGTGCGGTGTTGGCGGCAGGGTGCGGGTCAATCGCCTTTGGCGGTTTGCTGGCTTTGGGCTACTGGGTTGCACAAGGCGCCTGGCGCCATCCGTGGTGGGTGGTGGGGGTGGTCTTTGCCACTTGGAGCGTGGTAGTGGCGCTCGCTCTGCGTTTCTGGCGCGCGCTTCCGACGGGCGATCTGCACTGGGGCGGGGCACATTGGGAGCTGAAGAGCGCTGGCCCATCCGTCGATGGTGCCTGCCTGTACGTGCATGCCGATCTGCAGCGCTTCATGCTGGTGCGCTTGGAGTCGGCGGATCAACCCCCATGTTGGCTCTGGTTGGAGCGCCGGGCGCGCCCCGAACGCTGGAACGACCTGCGCCGTGCGGTATATTCGCGCGCCGAGACGGCTGGCACCAACATGCCTCTGGATCCTTCGCCGCCTGCCGGGTGAGGGCCTGTGAATTCCATTCCCACCCATGACCGACCCCACGCCCACTTTGCCGCAGGAAACCCCCACCGACAGTGACCTGCTGCTGGTCGAGCGCACCGTGGCCGGCGATCTGCGGGCCTACGACTTGCTGGTGATCAAGTACCAGCGACGCATTGAGCGCCTGATTGGTCGCATGGTGCGCGACAGCGACCTGGTGCAGGATATTGCGCAGGAGACCTTTCTGCGTGCCTACCGGGCACTGCACCAGTTTCGCGGTGAGGCGCAGTTTTACACCTGGCTATACCGTATCGCCGTCAATACCGCCAAAAAGGCGCTCATGGACCTGAAGCGCGATCCGGTGGTGTTTGAGGGCGCATTGCGCAGCAGCGATGCGGAGGAAAATGAAACTTCTCGTATCGGCCCGGAACCAACCAGCGACGAGACCCCCGAGACCGTGTTGGCCGCCCAGGAAATCGCTGCTGCCGTCAACGCCGCCATGGAGGCTTTGCCCGAGGACTTGCGCCAGGCTGTGACCTTGCGCGAGATCGAGGGCCTGAGTTACGAAGAAATTGCCACCGCCATGGCCTGCCCGATTGGCACGGTGCGGTCGCGCATCTTCCGTGCGCGGGAGGCAATTTCGGCGCGTGTACGCCCCTTGTTGGAAAACCGCAGCGGCAAACGTTGGTAGCGGCTCGAGGCAAGAAAGATGTGGATGGCACAGAAAAGCAGGTGAGAGCATGGACCAGGAACTGAAAATGCGTGAACACTTGTCTGCGTTGGCAGACGGCCAACTGCCGACGGAAGATTGGCACCAGGCCCTGCATTACGCAGAGCAGGAGTCGGGACGCCAGGCATGGCAGGAGTACCACGTGATTGGGGATGTGCTGCGTTCGCCGGAATTGGCCCACCATGCACATGACAGCCAGGCGTTTCTTGCCAATCTGCACCAGCGCCTGGCACAGGAATCGGTGTACCCGCAGCATCCCGCGAACTCAGGCTTGCTCCCATCCGTGTCCGCTCCCGGTGCGGGGCGTGCCGAGGCGGCCAACCAGGCCTTGTTCCGCTGGAAGATGGTGGCAGGCCTTGCGTCCTTGGCTGCGGTGTCGGTGATGGGATGGAACGTTTTTGAAGCGACCCGGGCGGGTTCGGCGGGTGCACAGATGGCTGCTGCGCCTGCCGCTGCGATGGCGGCGGGTACCCAGGTGGCTGCTCAGCAGTCTTCACAAGAGCCCGTGATGCTGCGTGACCCCCGGCTTGACGAACTGGTGGCTGCCCACCGCCAGTCCCGTGGCGCCGCTGCGCTGCAGATGCCGGCGCGCTTCCTGCGCAACGCCAACCTGGAAGAGCCGCAGCGCTGAACAGGTCTCCCGGGCATGCCCACTCGGTTGGGTGCAAGTGCGCCGTCATCACGGCACTTGCGGAACCAATGGGCGTCGCGCATTTCTGATGGAGCATGCCGACCTTGGCGTCGGCTGTCCAAGACATGACGAAAGGCAATCCATGAATCCAACAATTGCAAAGCAATGGAATGTGCTCGCCCTGGCCGCAGCAATGGGCCTGGGTTTGGCTCTGGGTCCCACCGGCGTGGCGCGCGCCCAAGGCACTGTCCCCGCGGCGTCCTCGGTGCGCGGTCTGCCTGATTTCACGGATCTTGTTGAGCTGGTGGGGCCGTCGGTGGTGAACATCCGGACGACCGAGAAGGCGAGCAGCCGAGGTGGCTTCAATGGCATGGACGAAGAGATGCAGGAGTTTTTCAAACGCTTCGGTATCCCCATGCCCAATGTCCCCCGCCAGCAGCGTCCTCAGCGCCCGCAGGAGGAAGAGCAACCCCGCGGCGTGGGGTCGGGTTTCATCCTCAGCGCCGACGGCTATGTGATGACGAATGCACATGTGGTGGAGGGTGCCACCGAGGTCATTGTGACCCTGACTGACAAGCGCGAGTTCAAGGCGCGCATTGTGGGTACGGACAAGCGTACCGATGTGGCGGTCGTCAAGATCGAAGCCTCGGGTCTTCCCGCGGTGCGCATTGGAGATACCAGCCGCCTGCGGGTGGGCGAATGGGTAATGGCCATCGGGTCGCCCTTTGGTCTGGACAACACGGTGACGGCTGGCATTGTGAGCGCGAAGCAGCGCGATACCGGCGACTACCTGCCGTTCATCCAGACCGATGTGGCGATCAACCCCGGAAACTCGGGCGGGCCGCTGATCAACATGCGTGGCGAAGTGGTGGGGATCAACAGCCAAATCTATTCGCGTTCCGGCGGCTTCATGGGCATTTCGTTTGCCATTCCCATCGATGAAGCCATGCAGGTGAGCGATCAGCTCCGTGCGACCGGCCGTGTGACGCGCGGACGCATTGGGGTGCAGATTGGGCAGGTCACGCGGGATGTGGCTGAATCCATCGGCCTGGGCAAGCAACAGGGTGCGCTGGTCACGGGCGTGGAAAGTGGATCGCCCGCAGACAAGGCGGGCATCGAGGCCGGAGACATCATCATCCGTTTCGATGGCAAGTCGATTGACAAGCTGGCGGACCTGCCGCGCATGGTGGGCAACACCAAGCCGGGTACCAAGAGCACGGTCACCGTGTTCCGCAGAGGGCAGTCCAAGGATTTGTCCATCGTGATTGCCGAGGTGGAGCCCGACAAGACGGCGGTGAAAACTTCCGACCGAGAACCCCGTTCCAAGTCGTCGGCTGCGGCGCAGCAACTGGGGCTCACGATCTCTGACCTGAGCGAAGCGCAGAAGAAGGAGCTCAAGTTGCGTGGGGGCGTGCGGGTCGATGCTGCGTCCGATGCCGCCGCCCGTGCAGGCTTGCGCGAAGGGGATGTGATCCTGGCCATTGCCAACGCTGAGGTGGCAAATGTGAAAGACTTTGAAGCCGCCGTTGCACGCGCCGACAAGAGCAAGCCGGTCAATGTGCTCTTCCGCCGAGGCGAATGGGCGCAGTACGCGCTGATCCGACCATCGCGTTGAGCGCTGAACCGCTATCGCACCAGGGCGGCAATCTCCCCAAACCCTGCCAAGCTTCAGGGCTTTGCAGGGTTGGGGTGCAAAGAGGTGGCTCCATGCCATTTGTTAGAATGCGCGGCGCCATTGGCAGTCATTTGGCATATCAAGGCCTCCGGATTTCGTCATTCGGGATGCGCATCGGCACTTCACAACTGCTCCACAGGACAACCACAGGATATTCTGTGGCAGCAAGGGTACTTTGTGGATAAAATGTGCATAAGTACTTGTTGCCGCTCTGCAACGCCTCGGGCAGGCTGCGAAATCGTCATTTTCTGCGGGGCTTTTTGCCTACAATGAAGTTCCAACCATCGCAGTTGCCACAGATTGTTGGTTCAGGGCGCGTCTTCCGTCGACGCGCCCTTTTTTCTTGCCTGGCTTGGGGCCAGGTCTCTTTTTGAACGTGATTCCCGTTGATGAAACACATCCGAAATTTCTCCATCATTGCGCACATCGACCACGGCAAGTCCACGCTGGCCGACCGCCTGATCCAGCGCTGTGGTGGCCTGGCCGAGCGGGAGATGGAGGCGCAGGTGCTCGACTCCATGGACATCGAAAAAGAGCGCGGCATCACCATCAAGGCGCAGACGGCGGCCTTGCAGTACAAGGCGCACGATGGTCAGGTATACAACCTCAACCTCATCGATACCCCCGGCCATGTGGACTTCTCGTATGAAGTGAGCCGCTCGCTATCGGCGTGCGAAGGGGCTTTGCTGGTTGTCGATGCATCCCAGGGGGTCGAGGCGCAGACGGTGGCCAACTGCTACACCGCGCTGGATCTGGGCGTCGAAGTGATGCCGGTGCTCAACAAGATGGATTTGCCGCAGTCGGACCCGGAGAACGCCAAGGCGGAGATCGAAGATGTGATCGGCATTGACGCGGGCGATGCCATTCCCTGCTCCGCCAAGACCGGCATGGGCATTGATGAGATTCTGGAAGCCATCGTGGCCAAGGTGCCTGCGCCGCGCGGCAACCCGGATGGTCCGCTGCGGGCCATGATCATCGACAGCTGGTTCGACACCTATGTCGGCGTGGTGATGTTGGTGCGCGTGGTCGATGGTCAATTGCGCGTGGGTGAGCGCATCAAGATGATGGCCACGGGTGCCGCCTATGAGGCGGGCAGTCTGGGCGTTTTTACCCCCGCCAATGCACCCCGCGATGCCTTGCGGGCGGGGGAGGTGGGTTATGTGATCTGTGGCATCAAGGAACTGCAGGCGGCCAAGGTGGGTGACACCATCACGCTGGAAAAAAAGCTGCCCAACAATGCAGGGCCGGCGGCGGAGGCCTTGCCGGGCTTCAAGGAGATCCAGCCCCAGGTGTTTGCAGGGCTCTACCCGACCGAGGCGAGCGCCTACGATCAGTTGCGCGATGCGCTGGAGAAGCTCAAGCTCAACGACGCTTCGTTGCACTACGAGCCCGAGGTGAGCCAGGCGCTGGGCTTTGGCTTTCGCTGTGGCTTTCTGGGCCTGCTGCACATGGAGATCGTGCAGGAGCGCCTGGAGCGTGAGTTTGACCAGGACTTGATCACCACTGCGCCCAGCGTGGTGTACCAGGTGGTCAAGCCTGATGGCGAGGTCATCATGGTGGAAAACCCCGCCAAGATGCCCGAGCAAGGCAAGCTTCAGGAGATTCGCGAGCCCATCGTGACCGTGCACCTGTACATGCCGCAGGACTACGTGGGGCCGGTGATGACCTTGGCCAACCAGAAGCGCGGTGTGCAGATCAACATGGCCTACCATGGCCGCCAGGTCATGCTGACCTACGATATGCCGCTGGGCGAGATCGTGCTCGACTTCTTCGACAAGCTCAAATCGGTTTCGCGCGGCTATGCGTCCATGGACTACGAGTTCAAGGAATACAGGCCCTCCGACGTGGTGAAGGTGGACATTCTCCTCAACGGGGAGAAGGTCGATGCGCTGTCCATCATCGTGCATCGCACGCAGGCCCAGTACCGGGGACGTGCCGTGGCGGCCAAGATGCGTGAGATCATCTCGCGCCAGATGTTCGATGTGGCCATCCAGGCGGCCATCGGCGCCAACATCATCGCGCGCGAAACCATCAAGGCCATGCGCAAGAACGTGCTGGCAAAATGCTACGGCGGTGACATCACCCGCAAGCGCAAGCTCCTCGAGAAACAAAAGGCAGGCAAGAAACGCATGAAACAGATCGGTTCGGTCGAAGTGCCTCAGGAGGCTTTCCTGGCCATTTTGCAGGTGGAAGACTGATGCAGGCCGTACAGATCTTCACGTCGCTGGTGCTGGCGGCGTTTGCCGGGTACATCGGTGCCTGGTACTTCGGGGCCATCGAGGGCAACTTCGCCTTGCTGTTGTTTCTGGCTACCGTGGTGACTGGGGCCTATTGGCTGGCAGAGCGCTTCTACTTTTTGCCCCAGCGCAAGCGTGCAGCCCAAGCCATCGAGGACGCTGCCGCACAGCGGCGTGCAGAACTGGATCGCATGGGCATTGCGCAGGTGGACATCGATGTGCGCGAGTCCAAGGAACGTCTGCTCATGCAGCCCTGGTGGCTGGACTGGACGGCGGGGCTTTTCCCAGTGATCGCTGCCGTGTTTGTGTTGCGCTCGTTCCTGTTCGAGCCGTTCAAGATTCCCTCGGGTTCCATGATCCCCACGCTGCTGGTGGGCGACCTGATCCTGGTGAACAAGTTCACCTATGGCGTGCGCTTGCCCGTCATCCACACCAAGATCACCGAAGGCAATGCGCCACAGCGGGGAGATGTGGTGGTGTTTCGCTACCCACCGCAGCCCAGCCTGGACTACATCAAGCGCGTGGTGGGGGTGCCGGGCGACGAGGTGGCCTATCTGAACAAGCGCCTGACCATCAATGGCCAACCTGTCCCTACGCAGGATTTGCCGGATTACTTGGAGGGCGATAGCCTGCGCTACTTCAAGCACTTCGAGGAGCAACTGGGTGAGCGCCGCCACCAGGCGATCAGCTATCCCGAGGCGCCTGCGTTTGTGCAAGGGGCGAGCAAGTTCGCGCACCGAGACCAATGCCGCTACAGTGTCGAGGGGGTGGTCTGCAAGGTGCCGGAAGGCCACTTTTTCATGATGGGTGACAACCGCGATAATTCGCTCGATTCGCGCTATTGGGGTTTCGTGCCTGAATCCCACATCGTGGGCAAGGCGTTTTTTGTCTGGATGAACTTCGGCAACCTCAAGCGCATTGGTTCGTTCCACTGACACCGGCCCGGCAACGGCCAAATTCCTAAGAGGGGGTGACATATGCAAGCACAACGTACCACCAGCCCGGCACGCCAGCGGGGACTGTCATTTATCGGAGTGATTTTTATTGGATTGCTGGCCGTGGCTGCTTTTGCCATTGGGGGGCAATCGATACCGATCTTCTTGGAATACCAAGCCATCAAGAAGGCCGCGACCAAGGCAGCGCGAGAGAGCACCACGGTACCCGAGGTGCGCGGGAGCTTCGATCGAGCGGCTGCCATTGACGATATTCACTCGATCCAGGGCAAGGATCTGGAAGTGTCCAAACGTGGCGATAAAGTGGTGGTGTCTTTCAAATATTCTCGAGAAATTGGCTTGGCGGGCCCGGCTTATCTGGTCTACCGCTTCGAAGAGTCGGTTCAATAGGTGTCCCCTTCCGCGCTAGCCTCGCTGCAATCCCGACTGCAGCACCGGTTTTCCGATCCGTCCCTGCTGCAGCGTGCCGTCACGCACCGCAGCTTCAGTGCCGAGCACAACGAACGCCTGGAGTTTCTGGGCGACTCGGTGCTGAATCTGGCCGTTTCCACGCTGCTGTACCGCCGCCTGCAGGCACAAAACGAAGGCGATTTGTCGCGTGTGCGCGCCAATCTGGTCAAGGAAGGCACGCTGCACCAACTGGCCAAAGACCTGCGCCTGGACCAGGTGCTGCACCTGGGTGAGGGTGAAGCACGTTCCGGCGGTCACCAGCGCCCCTCCATCCTGGCCGATGCCCTGGAAGCCGTGATTGGTGCTGTGTACCTGGATGCAGGCTATGCAGTGGCTGAAGCGCTGGTGTTGCGCTTGTACGAGGCGGTGGAGATCAACCCGCAGATGCAGGCGGCCGCCAAGGATGCCAAGACGGCGTTGCAGGAGTGGCTGCAGGGCCGCAAAATGCAGCTGCCGCAGTACCGTGTGGTGGGCACGGCCGGTGTGGCCCACCGGCAGACCTTTGAAGTTGAATGCGCCATTGCCGAACTTGCACTGGCGCAACGCGGCTCGGGCGCATCGCGCAGGGCGGCAGAGCAGTCTGCCGCCGCGGCCATGTTGGCCACATTGAAAGCACCAAAAACATGAACCAAGATGCTACAAAAAATGTAGCTACCGGCGCCCCACAGAAGGGTGCTCAGACCTCCGATGATCTGGATGCGATGCTCGCGGCTGCAAGGCCCGGGGGGCAGGCCGCCGCGGCACCTGCGGCCCATGCACCGGGTGGCGCGGCGCAGCGCTGCGGCCTGATTGCCATTGTGGGCAAACCCAACGTGGGCAAGTCCACGCTGCTCAACGCACTGGTAGGGCAGAAGATCAGCATCACCTCGCGCAAGGCCCAGACCACGCGCCACCGCATCACCGGTATCCGCACCGTGGGTGCCAGCCAGTTTGTGTTTGTTGATACACCGGGTTTCCAGACCAAGCACAGCACGGCGCTGAACAAGTCGCTCAACAAGACGGTCATGGGTGCCATCAGCGACGTGGACCTGATCCTCTTCGTGGTGGAGGCCGGCAGCTTCACCCTGGCGGACGCCAAGGTACTCTCGCTCTTCAAACCCGGCATACCCACGCTGTTGATCGCCAACAAGCTGGACACGGTGCACCGCCGTGCCGAGATCGCGCCCTGGCTGCGCGACATGCAGGAGCGCCATCCCTTCACCGAGTTCGTGCCCATGTCGGCCAAGAGCCGTGGCGACATCGAGCGGCTCTACGGCATTTGCGAGAAGTACCTGCCCGAGCAACCCTGGTGGTATGCCGAGGACGAGCTGACCGACCGCAGCGAGAAATTCCTGGCTTCCGAAACCGTGCGTGAAAAGCTCTTTCGTTTCACGGGTGACGAGCTGCCCTATACCTCCACAGTGATCATCGACAAGTTCGATGAAGAAAAAAGCAAGCAGCACAAGCGCCTGGTGCGCATAGCTGCGACCATTGTGGTGGAGCGCGATGGCCACAAGGCCATGGTGATTGGTGACAAGGGCGAGCGCCTCAAACGCATTGGAACCGAGGCACGCCAGGAGCTGGAAAAGCTCCTGGACGCCAAGGTATTCTTGGAACTGTGGGTGAAGGTGCGCTCGGGTTGGGCCGACGACGAGGCGCGTGTGCGTTCGTTTGGGTATGAATGAGGGGTACCCCCCTGAGGCCCTGCGGGCCTTCCCCCCGCTCTCGAATCGCTGCGCGATTCGGGCAGGAGGACGCTCCCGGCGCGGCGGGGCGGCCCTTGCGCGGGAGCCCTGGCTTGAGCGGGATCTATGGCCTGGGACGGGCTTCAGCGCCTATTTATAGGGTGCTATTGCTGCTGATTTGATAGCATTTTCATGCCCCAGCAACGTGTCACCCACGAGCCGGCCTATGTGCTGCACCGCTACGACTGGAGCGAATCGAGCCTGATCCTGGAGGTGTTCACCCGCCACCGCGGGCGCACTGCGTTGGTGGCCAAGGGAGCCAAAAGGCCCAGTTCCAACTTCCGGCCGGTGCTGCTGCCCCTGCAGCCTTTGCACCTGAGCTGGACCCAGAGTGCATCGGACTCTGCCGAGATCCACCCCCTCAAGTGGGCGGAATGGGTCGGCGGCCACACCATGCCCACGGGCGAGGCCTTGCTGTCGGGCCTGTACCTCAACGAACTGCTCATGCGCCTGTTGGCGCGCGACGACGCGCACAGCCTGCTGTTCGACCACTACGCCGCCGTGGTGCGCGTGCTGGCCACCGAGCATGGCGAAGTGCTCGAACCCTTGCTGCGCAGCTTTGAGCTGCTGTTGCTGCGCGAGGTGGGACTGCTGCCCGCGCTGGATGTGCAGACCCTGACCCTGGCGCCGCTGGAGCCCCAGGGCCGCTACGCCCTGGTCGCCGAGGCCGGCCTGCGCGCCGTGCCCGCAGCCGAGCGGGCCAGCCTGTCGGGCGCGCAGTGGCTGCAACTGCACGCCGCCCTGCGGGACGGTGTGCCATTCCCCACCCTGCTGCGCGAATGCGCGGCCGTGGCCGGTGAACTCAAACCCCAGTTGCGCGGGCTGTTGCAATACCATTGCGGCCACCCGGTGCTGCGCACGCGCCAGTTCATGATGGACCTGCAATCGCTATGACCTCTTCACCCCATCCCCGCACCGCGCTGTCGGTCAACGTCAACAAGGTGGCGCTGGTGCGCAACACGCGGCACCTGGGCATTCCCAGCGTCACGCGTGCGGCGCTGCTGTGCCTGCAGGCGGGAGCGCAGGGCATTACCGTGCACCCCCGACCCGATGCGCGCCACATCCGGCCCCACGACGTGCATGAACTCGCCGAACTGCTGCAGGCCTGGCCCGAGCGCGAGTACAACATCGAAGGCAACCCATCGCAGAACCTGATGGACTTCATCCGTCGCGTTCGGCCGCACCAAGCCACCTTTGTGCCCGACAGCGAGGACCAGTTCACCAGCGACCATGGCTGGAGCTTTCCGCAGGATGCCGCCCGGCTGGCGCCTCTGATTGCCGAATGCCACGACCTGGGGGTGCGCGTGAGCCTGTTCATGGACCCGGTCCCCGAGCAAATGGCCCAGGCCCGGGCCGTGGGTGCCGACCGCATCGAGCTGTACACCGAACCCTACGCTGCCGCCTGGGGCACAGAGCGCCAGGCCGCTGAACTGGAGCGCTACCGCGCCGCCGCCCAGGCGGCGCTGGGCGCCGGGTTGGGCGTGAACGCAGGGCACGATCTGAACCGCGACAACCTCACCGACTTTCTGCGCAGCGTGCCCGGTGTGCTGGAGGTGTCCATCGGCCACGCGCTCATTTCGGATGCGCTGGAGCTGGGCTACGCCGCAACGGTGCGCGCCTACCAGGCCTGCATCGATGCAGCATGCTCCTGATTTTGTAGCTGCTTGCGCTTGATAGATAAGCGCTGGCGGCATATTTTTTTCAAATCCATGATCTACGGCATCGGCACCGACATCTGCGACGTGCGCCGCATCCGCGCCAGCCTGGAGCGCCATGGCGACCGGTTTGCCGAGCGCGTGCTCAGTGATGCCGAGCTGGCCATCTGGCGCGCGCGCAGCCAGCGCTGGAGCGAGCGCGGCGTGCGCTACCTGGCCACGCGCTTTTCCGCCAAGGAGGCGTTCAGCAAGGCCATAGGCCTGGGGCTGCGCATGCCCATGACCTGGCGTGCCTGCGAGGTCGGTTCGTTGCCCAGCGGCCAGCCCATCATTGTGCTGCACGGGGCCTTGCATGAGTGGTTCGAGGCACGGTCGCTGCGTGCCCACCTGAGCGTGACCGATGAAACCGACTACGCCGCCAGTTTTTGTGTAGTCGAACAGGCCGATAGCGCTTATGGAATAAGCGCTAACAGCTATCAAAATAATAGCAAATGAACGGAGAGAACGCATGACGGTCCATTCCCCCTTCTTGCTGGACGTGGCGGGCACGCAGCTCAGTGCAGACGACCGCAGGCGCCTTGCGCACCCGCTCACCGGGGGCGTCATCCTGTTCACCCGCAACTGGTGCGACCGTGCGCAACTGCTGGAGCTCACCAGCGCGATCAAGGCCGTGCGCGAGGACCTGCTCATCTGCGTGGACCACGAGGGCGGCCGCGTGCAGCGCTTTCGCTCCGACGGTTTCACCCAACTGCCACCCATGCGCGCCCTGGGCGCACTGTGGATGCAGGACCGCAACGCCGGCCCGGGCAGCGGGGCCATGGCGGCCACCAATGCGGCCACAGCGGCGGGCTATGTGCTGGCCAGTGAGCTGCGGGCTTGCGGCGTCGATTTTTCCTTCACGCCCGTGCTGGACCTGGACTGGGGTGGCAGCAGTGTGATCGGTGACCGTGCCTTCCATGCCGACCCGCGCGTGGTGGCGATGCTGGCCAAGAGCCTGGCGCATGGTCTGCTGCAGGCGGGCATGGCCCACTGCGGCAAGCACTTCCCGGGGCACGGCTTTGTGCGGGCCGATTCGCACACCGACATTCCTGTGGATCGGCGCAGCCTCAAGGCCATTCTGCAGGACGACGCTGCGCCCTATGCCTGGCTGCGCAGCACGCTTACCGCCGTCATGCCCGCACATGTGATCTACCCCAAGGTGGACAGCCGCCCGGCGGGCTTTTCGCGCCGGTGGCTGCAGGACATCCTGCGCACGCGCCTGGGTTTCGAGGGGGCCATCATCAGCGACGACCTGAGCATGGAGGGCGCACGCCGTATCGACGGCCACCTGGCCAGCCACACCGATGCCGCACTGGCGGCATTGCAGGCCGGGTGCGACCTGGTGCTGCTGTGCAACCAGAGCCTGGGCGATGGGCGCGCCGTGGATGATCTGCTGGATGGCCTGGCCGACGCGCTGGCACACGGCCGCTGGCAGCCCAGCCCGGACAGCGCTGCGCGCCGCCTGGCACTGTTGCCGGAAACCGTGCCGCAGGCGTGGGATGAATTGATGTTCCAGCCGGCCTATCTGCAGGCGCTGGAGATGCTGCCCTGAGGCAGGCTTTGCTCGGGCTTCAGGGGACGGAGGGGGTGTCTTGCAAACGCTCTTGCGGGGCTGGAGCCGGGATGCCTGATGGGGCGATCGCCGGTTCCCAGCGGCGCAGAACCCGCTGAAAGATCAGCGCATTGGGTATCTGCAGCAAGACACCGGTCTGCCCACGCGTTGCATCTTCCAGCGTGGTGTAGAGGAGGTTGATGTCCACCACCCGGCCCTTGGCGCCGGGTTTCTCGGCCGTGTCGAGCAGTTCGATGGTGTCCCCCAGGCGGAAGGGGCCCACGGTGAATATCAGGAACGCGCAGAACAGGTTGGACAGCACGCTCCACGCCGCAAAGAAGGCCACGGCTCCCACGGTGGCAAAGCCGGTAAAGCCGGTCCACAGCACCGTGGCCGACACGCCCAGGCGCTCCAGCACCAGCAGCAGGGTGGCGGCAAAAATGGTCCAGCGCATCAGCCCGTGGATGGGCATCTGCAGTTCCAGGGGAATCTGGTAGTGGCGCCCGGCACGGGTCAGCAGGCGCCCCAGCAGGTTCTGCAGCAGCCAGGCCGCCACAAGGATGAGTGCAATCTGCCCCCCCGGAACGATGATTTCCAGCCAGTCCTGGGCCCATTCGGGCAGGTAGAGAGTCAAGGAACGTCGCATGGGAGATGTGTCAGCCGTGGCGCTGCTCTACCGTGTCCATCTGCATTTCAAAGCTGAAAAAGCGGTCGCGCCCCTGGGCCTTGGCGGCGTACAGCGCCTGGTCGGCACGCATGAGCATGCTTTCCGCACTGGTGGCATCGTCAGGCACACAGGTCGTGATACCGCCCGAGAGCGTGACCACGCCCGCCACGGGCGATGCGGGGTGCGCAATCGCGTGGTTGCGCAGCGTCTGCCCCAGTGCCCGGGCAAAGGTCATGGCGCCGGAGCGGGGCGTGCTCGGCAGGATGAGGGCAAACTCCTCGCCCCCGTAGCGTGTGGCGGTGTCGCGCGGGCGCATGCACACCTCGCGCAGCAAACGGGCCACCTGCTGCAGGCAGGCATCGCCCTGCACATGGCCCAGGCTATCGTTGTAGTTCTTGAAGTGGTCCAGGTCGCACAACATCAGTGTCAGCGGTTGCCGATCGCGCCGAGCGGCCAGGATCTCGCTGTGCAACCGCTGGTCGAAACCGCGGCGGTTGATCAGGCCCGTCAGGGCATCGACCTCCACCATCGCGTTGAGCCGTTGGTTGGCCAGGTGCAGTTCGTCGGACAGGGACACCAGGCGACGCCGCATGTCGAGCAGGCGCCGCATGGCGCGCAGCTTGGCCACCAGCACAATGGGCTTGACCGGCTTGGTCAGGTAGTCGTCGCCCCCGGCCTCGATACCGCGCCAGACATCCAGTTCGTTGTCCAGGCCCGAGAGGAAGATGATGGGCGTCCAGTCGCCGGGTTCGGCAATGCGCATCTGCTGGGCCAGCCAGTAGCCGTCCTTGCCGGGAAGGCAGATGTCCAGCAAGACCAGATCCGGGCGTCGCTCGGTGAAAAGGCGCAGCGCCGTCTCGCCGTCACGCGCCTCCAGCACCTGGGAAATGCCTGCGTTGCGCAGCTCGCCCACCAGCACAGCGCGCACCGACTCCTGATCTTCGACGACCAGTACGCTGAAGGGCTGGGCTGAGTCGGCTCCGGGAAGAACAGTGGGCGAGGGCATGCAGCCAATGTGCCAGATCAGCCCTCGCGCCGCAACGCCGGGAACAGGATCACATCGCGGATGCTCTGGCTGTCGGTCAGCAGCATCATCAGGCGGTCGATGCCGATGCCGCAGCCGCCTGCGGGCGGCATGCCGTATTCGAGCGCACGCACGAAGTCGTGGTCGAAGTACATGGCTTCGTCGTCGCCGCCGTCCTTGGCAGCCACCTGGGCATGGAAACGTGCAGCCTGGTCCTCGGCGTCGTTCAGCTCGGAGAAGCCGTTGCCGAATTCGCGGCCGGTGATGTAGAGCTCGAAACGCTCGGTCACCTCGGGGCGCGTGTCGTTGGCGCGGGCCAGGGGAGAGATCTCGGTCGGGTGCTCCATGATGAAGGTGGGCTGCCAGAGCTTGTCTTCCACCGTTTCCTCGAAGTACAGCACCTGCAGGCTGGCCAGGCTGCGGGTGGAGAGCTTGTTCTTTGCCTCGCTCATGCCCAGCTTCTTGAGCGCGCTGATGAGCCAGGCGGCGTCATCCACATGGGCACCGGCCTCTGTGTACTGGAAGATGGCTTCGCGGATGGTCAGGCGTGCAAACGGCTGAGCCAGATCGACCTCGCGCCCTTGGTAGGAGAGTTGCAGCGTCCCCGTGGCCTTGAGGGCCGCGTCGCGCACAAGCTGCTCGGTAAAGCCCATGAGGTCCTGGTAGTTCCAGTAGGCCGCATAGAACTCCATCATCGTGAACTCGGGGTTGTGGCGCACCGAGATGCCTTCGTTGCGGAAGTTGCGATTGATCTCGAACACACGCTCGAAGCCGCCCACCAGCAAGCGCTTCAAGTACAGCTCGGGTGCGATGCGCAGGTACATCTCCTGCTCCAGCGCGTTGTGGTGCGTGACAAAGGGCTTGGCGTTCGCGCCACCCGGAATGGGGTGGAGCATGGGCGTTTCCACTTCCAGGAAACCGTGCTGCACCATGAAGTCGCGGATGCCGCTCACGGCCTTGCTGCGCGCCACGAAGCGCTTGCGGGCCTGCTCGTCGGTCATCAGGTCCACGTATCGCTGGCGATATTTCACTTCCTGGTCGTGGATGCCGTGGAACTTGTCCGGCATGGGGCGCAGGCTCTTGGTCAGCAGCCGCAGGCGCTCGACCTTGATCGACAGCTCACCCGTCTTGGTTTTGAACAGCGTCCCTTCGGCGCCCAGGATGTCGCCCAGGTCCCAATGCTTGAAGGCGGCATACAGCTCTTCGCCCAGCGCGTCGCGTGTCACGTAGAGCTGGATGCGGCCCGAAGCGTCCTGCACCGTGGCAAAGCTGGCCTTGCCCATGACGCGCTTGAGCATCATGCGGCCGGCCACGCACACGGTGATGGGCTGTGCCTCCAGCGCCTGTGCGTCCTGCGCGCCGTGCTGGACTTGCAGGTCTGCCGCATGGTGCTGGGGTTTGAAGTCGTTGGGAAAAGCCACGCCATGGCCCTGGGCCTGGGCTTCGCGCAGGGCGCGCAGTTTGTCGCGGCGCTCGGCGATGAGCTGGTTTTCGTCCTGGGGTGCGGGGGCGTGGTGCTGTTCAGACATAGGAGCCGTCGGTGCGGGGCGTGAAAAGGGAGTGGCCGATGCGGCCAAACCTGCGATTTTAAGGCGGTGCGCCTCAGCATGGGGGCGCTCTGTCCTGTCGACCCAGCAGGACCATCGCTGTACGGGCGATGATGCGCAGATCCAGCCACAGGCTGCGCTGCTGCACGTAGTCGCAGGCGTAGCGCAATTTGGTGGGCAGGATCACCTCCACATAGGTGCGCTCGGGGTCGGGGCTCTGCGCCAGCAAGGTGCTTTCATCCCGAAAGGCGAGCGATGCCAGATCGGTGATGCCGGGACGTACGCTCAGCACGGTCTCGCGCACATCCATTGGGTACAACGCCACGTAGCGCGGCACCTCGGGGCGGGGGCCCACCATGCTCATGTCGCCGCGCAGCACGTTCAGCAACTGCGGTAGTTCATCCAGCTTGCTGCGGCGCAGCCAGCTGCCCGCGCGGGTGATGCGGGGATCTTGCCCCACGGTGATCTGCAACCCTGCGGCTTCGGCATTCACCTGCATGGTGCGGAACTTGAGGATGGCAAAGGGACGACTGTCGCGCCCCACACGCTGCTGGCGAAACAGCACCGGACCGGGGGAGTCAAGCCGCACCCACAGCGCCAACGCCAGCAGCAGGGGCGCCAGCAGCGCTAGCGCAGTGGCGGCACAGGCGATGTCGAACAGCCGTTTGCCCATGGAGGAGTCAACCCAGCAGTTCGTGCAGCGCGGTGATCACCCGATCTTGGTCGGCGTCCGTCATCGCGGTGAACAACGGCAGACTCAGCATGGCCTGGTAGGCCGCGTCGGCCTGCGGGAACCTGGCGGGCACCAGTCCATAGCGGTCGCGCCAGTAAGGGTGGCGGTGCAGCGGAACATAGTGCACGCTGGTGCCAATGCCGCGATCCGACAGCGCCTGGATGACCGCGTCGCGCCCCAGGCGTGCCCCCAGCGCCAGGCGCACCACATAGAGGTGCCAGGCATGCACATCGCCCGCCGGGGCATCGGCCGGCAGCACCAGGGGCAGGCCCGCCAGTTGCGCGTGGTAGCGCGCTGCCAGGTGCTGGCGGCGCTCCAGGAACTGCGGCAGGCGCTGCAGCTGCACCAGGCCCAGGGCGGCGGCGGTGTCGGTCAGGTTGTATTTAAAGCCGGGGGCCACCACCTCGTAGTACCAGGCGGGGGTCTTGGAGGTGAAGCGGTCGAACGCGTCGCGGCTCATGCCGTGCAGGCGCATCACGCGCATGCGCTCGGCCAGCTTGGGGTCGCGCGTCACGGCCATGCCGCCCTCGCCGGTGGTGATGGTCTTGTTGGCGTAGAAGCTGAACACCGTCACGTCGGAGTCGAGCTGTCCCACCAGCCGGCCTTTCCAGGTGGTGGGCAGGGCGTGCGCGGCGTCTTCCACCACTTTCAGGCCATGCTCGCGCGCGATGGCCAGAATGGCGTCCATGTCGCAGGCCAGGCCCCCGTAGTGCACCGGCATGATGGCCTTGGTCCGGGGCGTGATGGCGGCGCGGATGGCCTCAGGGTCGATGTTCAGCGTGACCGGGTCCACGTCCACCAGCACCGGGTCGGCACCCAGGTAGCGCACCACCTCCACGGTGGCGGTGAAGGTCAGCGTGGGCGCGATCACCTCGTCGCCCGGGCCGATCCCCAGGGCCTCCAGCGCGAGGTGCAGGCCGGCGGTGGCGGAGTTGACGGCGATGCTCTGCAGCCCGTTGCCGCCCAGGTAGTCGGTGAAGGCCTGTTCGAAGGCGCGGGCCTTGGGGCCGGTGGTGACCCAGCCCGAGCGCAAGGCCTCGGTGACGGCGGCGATCTCGGCATCGCCGATGTCGGGGCGTGCAAAGGGGAGGAAGGGAAGGGTGGTGTCTGACATGGTGATGGATCAGGGGGTGCCGCGGCCGATGGCGTGGTATTCGATGCCCAGCGCGCGCATGTCGGCGGGTTCGAACAGGTTGCGGCCGTCGAAGAGGACCGGCTGGCGCAGCGTGGCGGCCAGGTGGTCGAAATCGGGGCTGCGGAACTCCTTCCACTCGGTCACGATGACCAGCGCGTCCGCGCCTTCGAGCACGGCCTCGGAGCGGTCCAGCAGGTGCAGGCCGGGCCGCGTGCCCAGCGCCGCACGCGCCTGTGCCAGCGCCACGGGGTCGTAGGCAGCGACCTCGGCGCCCAGGGCCAGCAGGCGCTCGATGATGGTCAGGCTGGGCGCGTCGCGCATGTCGTCCGTGCCCGGCTTGAAGGCCAGGCCCCAAAGAGCGAAACGCCGCCCGCGCAGGTCCGGCCCGAAGCGCGCCACGATCTTGTCCACCAGCACCTGTTTCTGGCGCTCGTTCACGGCCTGCACGGCCTGCAGGATGGTCAGATCCTGCCCGGCTTCGCGGGCCGTGTGCACGAGGGCCTGCACGTCCTTGGGAAAGCACGATCCGCCGTAGCCTGTGCCCGCGTAGAGGAAATGCGTGCCGATGCGCGGGTCGGTGCCGATGCCGGTGCGCACCTGCTCGATGTCCGCCCCCAGCTTCTCGGCCAGCAGGGCCAGCTCGTTCATGAAGCTGATGCGCGTGGCCAGCATGGCGTTGGCCGCGTACTTGGTGAACTCGGCGCTGCGCACGTCCATGGCGATCAGGCGGTCGCGGTTGCGCATGAAGGGGGCGTAGAGCTGGTGCAGCGTCTGGGCCGCCTGGGGATCGTCGGCGCCTACCACCACGCGGTCCGGGCGCATGAAATCCTGCACGGCCGAGCCTTCCTTGAGGAACTCGGGGTTGGACGCCACCGAAAACGCCAGAGCCGGCAGGCCGCGCGCCTGCAGCACCTGTGCAACAAGCGCGCGCACGCGGTCCGCCGTGCCCATCGGCACGGTGCTCTTGTTGACGATGAGCCGAGGCTCCTGCATCCGTTCGGCAATGGCGCGCGCGGCGGCGAGCACATGTTGCAGGTCGGCCGAGCCGTCTTCGCCCGGCGGCGTGCCCACGGCGATGAACTGCACGCGACCGTGGGCTACGGCATGGTCCACATCCCCGGTAAAAGCCAGCCGCCCGCAACGGGTGTTGCGCAGCACGAGATCGAGCAGGCCGGGCTCGTGGATGGGCAGCTCGCCGCGCAGCAGGGTGGCGATGCGCCCGGGGTCGCGGTCCAGGCAGACCACGTGGTTGCCCATCTCCGCGAGGCAGGCGCCTGTCACAAGGCCCACGTATCCGGTTCCGACAACGGTGATGTTCATGAGGCAGCGTTCACAGGGGTTTGACCGCCCAGGTCAGGCGGTGTGTGCGTAAAAAAGGCGCCAGGCGCGCGGCGGGGGCGATCAGTGCCGCGGGCAGGCGCCGCGCGAGGGGCGGCGCCAGGGTCAGCCGCAGCGCGTGCAGCCTGGCGTCGGGAAACAGGGTGCGCAGCTCGGCGGGCGGGACTTTGCGCACGTCGGGATTGTGCGGGTTGTTCACCACAAAGTCATAGACCAGCACACCGCCGCCCGGCGCCACCCAGCGCCACAGCGTGCGCGCGAATTGCTGGCGGTAGGCGGGGTCGAGCAGCGAGCTGAACACGGTGAAGGCCAGCACGGCCTGCTGGCTGGCGTCCGCCACCGGCGCCGCACAGGCGTCGCCTTCGATGAGCTGCACGCCGCTCGGCAGCACGGCGCGTGCGGCGGCGGTGCGTTCAGGCAGCAGTTCGATGCCGCCCAGCAGCCCGGGCGTGGCGCCCAGGCGCAGCAGGTCCAGCAGGTTGCCACCGCTGCCGCAGCCCACTTCGAGCAGGGGGCGATCGGCCAGGCTGGTCCAGCCATGGGCGCGCCACAGGCGCGCCATGGCGCGCAAGCGCTCCTGCTGAGCTTGCAGGGCGGCTGCGTTGGTGTACAGGCTGTAGCGGTTTGCGTCGGCTGCGTTGTCGCGCCGCGCGTAGCGTGCCTGCACGGCGTGGGTCTCGGGCGTGCTCATCGCGTGATCCTCGCGAAGCGTTGCGCCGGCGGGCGCTTGCGCAGCACGTCCCACAAGCCTTGCCAGGTGCCCCAGCCGTAGCCCAGGTGGAAGGCGGCGATCACGGCGGGCAGGCGCGGCAGCAGGTTCCAGGCCCCGGCGGCGCGTGCCGCCGCCACGCTCGCCAGCGCCAGATAGGCGCCATACAGCGCCAGCAGCGCCGTGGCGGGCCAGGGCGTCCAGGGCAGCAGCAGGGCGCAGAGCGCGAGCGCGGCAACGAACAGCGCGGGCACGAGCTGGCGCAGCGAACCCGGCTGCCCGTGCTTGCGCACCACGAAGGGCCGCCAGTAGCCGTACTGCTGTTGCTGGGCGTAGAGGTGGCGCAGCGAGCCGCGCGGGTGGTAGACCGAGCGGATCGTGCCGCTCTGCCAGATGCGGCCGCCGCCCCGGCGCAGGCGCAGGTTGTGTTCGTCGTCCTGGTTACGCACCAGCGCCTCGTCGAACAGGCCGAAGCGCGCGAACGCCTCGCGCCGCCAGCAGCCCAGGTACACGGTGTCGACCGCGCCCTCGTAGCCCGGGTCGCGCGAGCGCGCGCCGCCCACCACCCAGCGGCACTGGAACGCCGCCGCGATGGCCGCGCCCATGGCGCCGGTGCCCTGCGCGACCCAGGGGCCGCCCACGTTGTCGGCGCCGCTGCGTTCCAGCGTGTCGATGCAGCGCGCCAGGTAGTCGGGCGCGAACTGGGTGTGAATGTCGAGCCGGGCAACCACTTCGCCCTGGGCGCGCGCGATGCAGGCGTTGAGCCCGGTGGAGACGATGCGGCCCGGGTTGTCCACCAGCACCAGCCGCGCGTCGTGGGCGCAGCGCTCCTGCAGACGCTCGCGCGTGCCGTCGTCGCTCTCGCCGTCGGCGATCAGCACTTCCATATGCCAGCCTTCCGGGAGCTGCTGGCGCAGCACCGAATCGCAAAAGGCGTCGATGAAGGCGGCCTCGTTGCGGCAAGGAGCAATCACGCTGAGCAGGCGGGGGGCAAGGGCGGTCATGGCAGAAGCTCCCGGTACAGCCGGTCCATGCGGTCCATCTGCGCCTTGCGGTCGCCGTCCAGCGCGATGCGCTCGGCATTGCGCTCGCCCGCCTGGCGTGCCTGCGCATTGTCGCTGGCGAGCCGCTGCAGCACCCGGGCCAGTGCTGGCGCATCGCCCGCGGGTACCAATAGATCCGGGTCGATCCATTGCCGGTTGGCGGGCAGGTCGCTGGCCACCACGGCCAGGCCGCAGGCCATGCTCTCCAGCATGGCCACCGAGGTGGCGTCGCTGGCCGGCACGGTGACCGATATCTTGCAGCGTGCCAGCACGGAGGCCATGCCCGCGTCGTCCAGGCGGCCATGGAAGGTCACGCTGGGCGCCAGGCCCAGCGCGTGGACCTGGGCACGCAGCGCGGGTTCGAGCGCGCCGCCGCCCAGCAGGTGCAGCTGCAGCGGCACGCCGGGCAGCTGCTGGCTCGCCAGCGCGAAGGCGTCGATCAGCGTGGCGATCTGGTAGTTGGGCTCCCAGGCGCGCAGGCTCACGATGTGCAGGCCGTCCTTGTGCTCCCAGGGCGTGGGGTTGAAGCGCGCGCGGTCCACGCCCCAGTGGATCTCGTGCACCGGGGCGCGCGGCTGGTACTGCCGCGCGGCCTCGACGAGGCTGGCCGAGTCGCCGGTGAGAAGGTCGGCGCGGCGCAGGATCCAGCCCGTGAGCCAGCGCATCCAGGGCCGGGTGTGCGGCGTCACCAGCAGGTCGCTGCCCCAGGCCGTCATCACCAGCGGGTGGCGGTCGCAGCGCGCGGCCAGGTAGCCGTAGGAGGTGAGGTAGTGCGCGTGCACGATGTCGGGCGCCAGCGCGCGCACATGGCGGCGCGCCGCGCCCGCGCGCAGCAGCCAGTCGGTTTGGCGCTGCACGGGTGCCAGGATGCGCTGCTCCACGCCATCGAGCGGCTCGGGCCGCGCGGTGACGAGGGAGACGCGCCAGCCGCGTGCGCGCATCTCCAGCGCCCAGCGCCGGGTGTGCGGGCTGTTGGCGTCGCCCAGCAGGCACAAGTGGGGTGCGTCAGCCATGCCCAGCCTCTTTCAGGGGCAAATCTCCCGCCCAGGCGGCGTAGTGGGGTGCCAGTTCGGGGTGCTGCGCCAGCAGGCGGGCGTCGCCCGTGCGCACGTCGCCGATGACGGCGGCGGGTGAGCCGGCGACGATGGCAAAGTCTGGCACCTCGCCGCGCACGCGCGCGTGGGCGCACACCACCACGCCCTTGCCGATGCAGCTGCCCGCCTCGACCACGCTGTGTGGGCCGATGAAGCTGTATGCCCCGATCTCGACCGGGGCGCGCACATAGCCGGGCACCTCGCCCTGGCGGCTGGCGTAGGTGCGGCCGAGCAGCCGGATGCTGCGGTGCGAGCTGTGCGTGACGATGCTGACGAAGTTGGTGATCTGCACCCCCTCGGCGATGCGCAGCCCGGCCGTGGCGTCGAGGAAGTTGAACTGGCCAATGAACACATGGTCCGCCAGCTCCAGTCCGGCCTCGCCCTCGATGCAGGTGCTGGGTGCGATGCGCGTGTGGGGCAACGCTTGGCCTGCACGGCCTTGCTCGCCGAACACCATGCGGTAGAAAAGCTGCCGCCAGAGCCAGCGGCGCCAGCGGTTAAGCAAGGCTCTCATGGGGAATTTCGTTCCAGAAGGCAAGGGCTTGGAAATAGTAGAGGAAGTACGCGGCCATGGCGGTCGAAACGCCCCAGGCCGCTCCTGCGAGCCCGCCCCAGTGGAGTCCGGCGGCCAGCCCGGCGAAAAACACCACCTGCCCGACGAGCGCCAGGCGCAGTGCCCAAGGCTGGGCGCGCCAGGCGAGCGTCACCACCGAGAGCGGCGAGGCGATGAAATGCAGGCCGATATAGAGCGCCAGCCCGCGTGCCAGAACGCCGGTGTCACTCCATTGCTCGCCAAAGGCCCAGGCGAAGAGTGCGGGGCCCCACAGCAGCAGTGCGGTCCCCAAGGGCGCGGCCATGAGGGCCAGCGTCAGCATGGTGCGGCGTACCAGCGTACGCGCCTCGGCAGCGCTGCGGGCGTGCACCAACTGCGGGTACAGCGCCTGCGACAGCGCGCCCCCCAACAGGGTGGCAGGGGCCTTGAGATAGCGCAGCGCCAGGGCCCAGAAGCCCGCCGCTGCATCGCCTGCCCATGCCGCAATCAACAACAGCGCCAGCGTGTCCTGTAGCGCTCCTGCAAAAGCGTGGGGTGTGTTGTACAACGGAAAGTCGCGGTGCTGCGCGGCCATGGCTTGCAGGCGGCGCAGTGGTTGGCGCAGCAGGCGCCGCCAGCCCCCTTGCGGTGCGGGCCGGGCCAGCAGCCAAGTGGCTGCCAGACCCGCCAGCACGGGACCCAGCCACAGTCCCCACAGCCCGAGTTTGAGCAGCCCCAGAAGTACCTGCATCACCGCGGCTCCGCCCTGCTGCACCAGGCGTGCCGTCGCGAGCAACCCGAAGCGGTGCCCGCGTGTGGCCCACAGGCCCAGCCATTGCACGCCGCCTGCGGCCAGCACCGCCAGAGGTAGCAGCCAGGCCTGCTCCAGCCCTTGCCACCACCACAGCGCCAGGCCCACAGGCATGGACAGTGCCGTGACCGCCACCGCAATGCGCAAGCACAGCGCCATCAGCAGCGCGGCCCGCCGGGGCCGAGGCTCCAGCGGAAGGGCAAAGTCATAGCGCGCACAGACCACCACGGCAAGGTTGCTGGCCACCGCCCATAGCAGGGCGAACTGGCCGAAGTCCTGTGGTGAGTAAAGGCGTGTGAGCACAGGCCCCAGGGCCAGGGGCAAGGCATGCGCCAGCACGCTGCCCGACAGCAGTGTGAGCGTCGCCTTCAGCATCGTGGATCTCATGCTTGCTGGGGCTGGTAGCCGGGCACAAGCCTGTGCAGCAGGGCTTTGATGGTTGTGCTGTCATCGGCCTGGGCTGCATTCTCCAGACGTTCCAGCCATGGCTGCAGAGTTTGCCAGGGCAGATGCTCTTCGCGCGCGCGCAGGATGCGCGGGTGCGCCGTGGGCATGGGGTGGTCACCGATCAGCAGTTCTTCGTAGAGCTTTTCACCAGGGCGCAAGCCGGTGAATTCGATGGCGATGTCGCCCTGTGGGTGTGCCGCGTCACGTACCGTCAGGCCCGACAGCGTGACCATGCGCTGCGCCAGATCGGCAATGCGCACGGGCTCGCCCATGTCCAGCAGGAATACGTCGCCGCCTTCGGCCAATGCGCCTGCTTGTAGCACCAGTTGGGCGGCTTCGGGAATGGTCATGAAGTAGCGCGTGACTTCGGGGTGTGTCACGGTGATGGGCCCGCCCTGAGCGATCTGTTGCCGGAACAGCGGGATCACGCTGCCGCTGGAGCCCAGCACATTGCCAAAGCGCACCATGGAAAAACGCGTGGGGCATTGCCATGCACGGGCCTGCTCGGTGGCTGGGCCGAACGGAGGCTGGGGGCTTGCGGCCACGGCCTGCAGGATCAACTCGGCCACGCGCTTGCTGGCCCCCATCACATTGGTGGGGCGCACGGCCTTGTCGGTGGAGATGAGCACGAAATGCCGTGCCCCATGCTGCAGGGCCATCTGCACCATGGTGAGGGTACCGAACACGTTGTTGAGCACGCCTTCGCCCGCGTTGGCTTCCACCATGGGCACGTGTTTGTAGGCCGCGGCGTGGTACACAAGGGCCGGGCGGTATTGCGCGCCAATGTGCTGCATGCGCTGCGCATCGCACGCACTGGCCAGCAAGGGCACCAGCTCGCAGCGGAGTGCGCCCTGGTCGCGCAGGGTTTGCAGCTCGTGGTGGATGGCGTAGAGCGCGTATTCGCTGTGCTCCACCAGCAGCAGTTGCGCGGGGCCTTCGTTCACGATCTGACGGCACAGCTCGCTGCCGATGCTGCCTCCGGCCCCGGTCACCAGCACTACCTGGCCCGCAAGCGCAGGGCCCAGCAGGCCGGGCAAGGGGGCCACGGGCTCGCGGCCGATGAGGTCTTCCAGCCCCAAGTCCTGGAAATCGACCACCGTCACGCGGCCACTCGCCAGGTCCGACAGGCCCGGCAGCGTGCGGATGCGCAGCGGCAGCCTGTGCAGGCCCTCCAGAATGGCGCGGCGGCGCTGACGCGGTGCGCTGGGCATGGCCAGCAGCATGTCGGTGACGCCCAGGCGCTGCACCAGGTCGGGCAGGGTGTGCGTGCCGTACACGCGCACGCCATTGATGCTGCGGCCCACCTTGATCGGGTCGTCGTCCACAAAGCCCACCAGCTCATACTGGCGCATGCCCGCCAGACCCGCTGCCGTCTGTGCGCCTGCGCTGCCTGCTCCGTAGATCAGAAGATGGCGCGGGGCCTCGCCTGGCTGGCCGGCCAGCCACAGCCATCCCAGCGCACGGCTGGCGCCCACCAGCAGTAGAAAAATCAATGGCTGCAGGATACCCACGCTGCGTGGCACGCCCTCCCACTGGGCCAGCAACAGAACGGCTAGCAGCAGCGCGCCATACCAGGCGACGGCCCGGCCCGTGGTGATGAGCGCGCGAATGCCGGTGTAGCGGAAGATGGCGCGGTAGAGCCCCAGGTTCACAAAAATGGGAAATGCGAGCAGCGGCCCCAGGGCATAGACCAGCCACTGAAGCCCTTCGGGGCGGTGCAGTGTTTCGAGCCGCAATGTGAAGGCCAGCCACATGGCGAGCAGGCCCATGCCTGCGTCCAGGGCCACCACCACCAGGCGCTTGGCGTTGCGGGGCCATAGCAGGATGCGTGTGGGCAAGGTGCTGGACATGGCTGGCTGCGTGTGGTGTGTGCTACGCCCGCGCAATGCCCGTACGGTCGAGCACGTCCGCCACGAGCTCCAGCCGCACCAGCGGGTTGTCCAGTTGCATCAGCTGCTGTTTCAGCTCTTGGGGAACGGGCAACAGCTCGCACCAGCGGTTCGCGACCCAGCCGCAATCGCCGAGTTGTTCTGCGGTGGGCTGGGGTGTCGGCCGGTGGCCTGGCCGCTCGGGCAACGAGGCCAGTACCCGCGCCAGCGCCGCGCTGGCCACCATCAGGTGGGGGGGGACTGCCGTGGGGTGGTCTGCGGGCAGCAGCTGCACATCGGCCACCCAGAGGCCGTGGGGCAGGACATGGCTGCGCTGGATGTGAAAGCGCTGGGTGCCCTCGCATTCCAGGTGGATCAGCGCAGGTTGGGGGCTTTGCAGTTGGGTGATGCGGGCCAGTGTCCCCACGGCGTGCAGTTGCTCTTGTGGGGCGCCCGCCTTGCGCACCTCGCTGCCGCTGCGCAGGCAGACCACGCCGAACGGCGCGCCTGCTTGTTGGCATTTGCGCACCATGTCGAGGTAGCGCACCTCGAACACGCGCAGGGCGAGGTGGCCACCGGGCAGAAGCACGGCGGCCAGCGGAAACAGCGGCAGGCTGGTGAGGGTCAGAGGCTGGGGCATGGAAATGAAGGGGCTATCATCCCATGCCGCCGTGCGGTCAAGAACGGATTCCAGCGATGCTCCATCAGATTGTTACTTTTTTGCTCGACGTGGTGGCAGGCCTGCTGTGTGGCATGTGCCTGCTGCGCATCTACATGCAGTGGCAGCGCATCCCTTTCTCCAACCCCGTGGGGCGCCTGGTGTTTGCGCTGTCCGACTGGCTGGTGCTGCCCTTGCGTCGTGCCATTGCCCCGGTGGGGCGCCTGGATCTGGCCAGCCTGCTCGCTGCCTTGGCGGTGGAGCTGGTGCAGTACCTGTTGTTGTGGCTGCTCTTTGGTGCGGGCACGGGTTGGCAGTGGCTGCCCTGGCTGGCGGTGTTTGGCATGGTGCGCGTGGCACTCACGGGCATGGCGGGATTGCTCATTGCCTATGCCGTGCTCTCGTGGGTGCAAGCGCACTCTCCGGTGTCGGACGTGATTGCGCGCCTGAGCGAACCCTTGCTGCGGCCCGTGCGCCGGGTGTTGCCACTGGTGGGCGGGGTGGACCTGTCCCCGCTGGTGGTGCTGGTGCTGGTGCAGGTGGCGCTGATGGCATTGGGCCACCTGCAGTTCGGGCCCTTGCGATGAAATCACACTAATAACGGGCCCTGGGGCTTATCTGCAGGGCGCTAGCAGCTATTGTTTTTGTAGCTTCCAACCGCCGTGGGTGGTGGTTGGCAGAGTGGTTATCAGGCCACGGCGTCGGCCGGCAGGCGTTGCAGCATGGCCAGGCTGCTGGCAATGGTGTTGCGTAGCTCGCGGCGGTCGCAGATCAGGTCCACGGCACCCTTTTGCATCAGGAACTCGGCGCGCTGGAAGCCCTCGGGCAGGGTCACGCGCACGGTGTTTTCAATGACGCGCGGGCCGGCAAAGCCGATCAAGGCCTTGGGCTCGGCAATCACGATGTCGCCCACAAAGGCAAAACCTGCACTCACGCCGCCCATGGTGGGATCGGTCAGCACGCTGATGTAGGGCAGGCCCTTCTTGGCCAGGCGCGTCAGTGCCGCGTTGGTCTTGGCCATCTGCATGAGCGAGAGCAGGCCTTCCTGCATGCGCGCGCCGCCGGTGGCGGTGAAGCAGATGAAGGGCACTTTTTGCTCGATCGCGCTTTCCACGCCGCGCACGAAGCGCTCGCCGACCACACTACCCATGGAGCCGCCCATGAAGTCGAATTCGAAGCAGGCGGCCACCACGTTGATGCTCTTGACCGCACCGCCCATGACGATGAGGGCGTCAGTCTCGCCCGTGTTCTCCAGGGCTTCCTTCAGTCGCTCGGGGTACTTGCGGCTGTCCTTGAACTTGAGTGCATCGACCGGGATGACCTCCTGGCCGATTTCGTAGCGGCCTTCCGCATCGAGGAACGCGTCAAGCCGGGCGCGCGCGCCGATGCGGTGGTGATGGCTGCACTTGGGGCAGACGTTCTGGTTCTGCTCCAAGTCGGCCTTGTAGAGCACGGTCTCGCAGCTGGGGCACTTGATCCACAGGCCCTCGGGCATCTGGCGGCGCACCGTGGGGTCGCTTTGCTGGATTTTGGACGGCAGGAGTTTTTCAAGCCAGGACATTCGTCTTCCTTTGTATGAGTGGGCCTGCAGAATGCGGCCTGTGAAACTGGCACACCCCATGCCAGGGACGCCGTGGAACTGGCTTTGCCAGGCCACCGGCGTCGTCCCCCTTCCCGCAAGCGAAGCGCAGCGAGAGAAGGGGGAAGCGGCAAAGCCGCTCAGGGGGTTGCCTTCTTATTATGCGTCGAGCGCCTTGCGCACGCCGCGCAGGAAGTCCACGGCCACGGGAACGATTTTCTCGTGGGGCTGGTCCTCCAGCAACTGGATGATGCGGCTGCCGATGACCACGGCGTCGGCCACCTGCCCGATGGCCTGGGCCGTGGCCGCGTCGCGGATGCCGAAGCCCACGCCCACGGGGATGTGCACATGCTGGCGGATGCGCGGCAGCATGGCCTCGACGGCGGCGGTGTCGAGCGCGCCCGAGCCCGTCACGCCCTTGAGCGACACGTAGTACACATAGCCGCTGGCCACGCGGGCCACTTCCTGCATGCGCTCTTCCGTGCTGGTGGGGGCCAGCAGGAAGATCAGGTCCATGCCGTGCGCGCGCAGCTTGGCGGCGAAGTCGGCGCATTCCTCGGGCGGGTAGTCCACGATGAGCACGCCATCGACGCCCGCCTCGGCGGCGTCGCGCACGAAGGCATCCTTCCCGTGGATCTGGTCGTAGCGCTCCACCGGGTTGGCGTAGCCCATCAGCACGACGGGGGTGTCCTTGTTGCGGCCGCGGAATTCGCGCACATGGCCCAGCACCTGCTTGAGGCCGGTGCCCAGCGCCAGGGCCTTTTCGCCGGCTTTCTGGATGACCGGGCCGTCGGCCATGGGGTCGGAGAAAGGCACGCCCAGCTCGATGATGTCGGCGCCCGCCTCAACCATGCCGTGCATGAGCGCGGGCGTGATGTCGGCGAACGGGAAGCCCGCCGTGACGTAGGGGATCAGCGCCTTGCGGCCCTTGGCCTGCAGGGCGGTGAAGGTGGCGGCGATGCGGTTCGGTGTGGTGTTCATGCTGCGGGCCCTCCCTTCACGGCGTGGCCGCGCATGGAGGGGCGGTCGTAGAAATCCTCGCCCGAGAGGTCGGCCACGGTGCCGATGTCCTTGTCGCCCCGGCCCGAGAGGTTCACCAGGATGGACTGGTCGGGGCGCATTTCCTTGGCCAGTTTCATGGCGTAGGCAAAGGCGTGGCTCGATTCGAGCGCGGGGATGATGCCTTCGGTGCGGCACAGGTAGTGGAAGGCGTCGAGCGCCTCGCTGTCGGTGATGCCGACGTACTGCGCGCGGCCGATTTCCTGCAACCAGGCGTGCTCGGGGCCGACGCCGGGGTAGTCCAGGCCTGCGCTGATGCTGTGCGTCTCGGTGATCTGGCCGTTCTCGTCCTGCAGGATGAAAGTGCGGTTGCCGTGCAGCACGCCGCTGGAGCCGCGTTGCAGGCTGGCCGAGTGCTTGCCGCTGTCCAGGCCCTCGCCCGCGGCTTCGACGCCGATCAGGCGCGTCTTTTCGAACGGAATGTAGGGGTAGAAGATGCCCATGGCGTTGCTGCCGCCGCCCACGCAGGCGACCACCGCGTCGGGCTGCTCGGCTGCGATCTTCTGTTCGGCCAGCATGGCGGGCATCTGCGCGAGGCACTCGGTGCCAATCACGCTCTGGAAGTCGCGCACCATCATGGGGTAGGGGTGGGGCCCTGCCACGGTGCCGATGATGTAGAAGGTGTCGTCCACGTTGGCCACCCAGTCCCGCATGGCCTCGTTGAGCGCATCCTTCAGCGTCTTGCTGCCCGATTCGACCGGCACCACGGTGGCGCCCAGCAGCTTCATGCGGAACACGTTGGGGCTCTGGCGCTTGACGTCCTCGGAGCCCATGTAGACCACGCATTCCAGGCCGTAGCGTGCGCAGATGGTGGCCGTGGCCACGCCGTGCTGGCCCGCGCCGGTCTCGGCGATGATGCGCTTCTTGCCCATGCGGCGCGCCAGCATCGCCTGGCCGATCACGTTGTTGATCTTGTGCGCGCCGGTATGGTTCAGGTCTTCGCGCTTGAGGAAGATCTGCGCGCCGCCCATCTCGCGGCTGGTGCGCGCGGCGTGGTACACGGGCGAGGGGCGGCCGACGAAGTGCGCCAACTCGTAGTTGAACTCGGCAATGAACTCGGGGTCGTGCTGGTAACGCGCGTAGGCCGCCTGCAGTTCGCGCAGGGCAAAGGTCAGCGTCTCGCTCGCGAAACTGCCGCCGTAGGGGCCGAAATGGCCCGAGGAATCAGGTTGGTCGTACTGGAACATGGGATTGCTTTGCAAGTTGCTCGTCGGCCGCGCGCACGGCGGCCACGAAGCGTTGGATCTTGTCGGCGTCTTTGACGCCCTTGATGGGCTTGCCATCGGGGCCGTCAAGCTCGACGCCGGAACTGACATCAACCGCCAGCGAGAGGCCTCGCGGGCGCACCTGCACAATGCCATCGGTCACGTTTGCAGGCGTGAGTCCACCACTTAAAACGAGGTGAGAGGCGACGCTTGGAGGAAGGAGTGACCAATGGAATGCCTTGCCGCCACCGCCATAGCCTTCGACATGGGCGTCGAGCAGGATGGCCCGGGCGCGGGAGTGAACATGGGCATATTCTACGAGGTCGAACCCGATACCTTGCTCCCCCAGGGGAATGCGCGCGGCGCGCAGGTAGGGGCGGGCGCCTCGGCCGCTGGCCTCCCAGCACTCTTCGGCTGTTTCATCACCATGAAATTGCAGCATTGCGCCCGCCACCATTGCGCTGGCAGCTATGACATTCGTAGCGGTTTCGTTGACGAACAGCAGCACCGGGGTGACAAAGGGCGGCAGGCGGGCGGCCAGCTGCGCCGCGCGCTGCGGCGTCACGGCGCGCGGACTGGGCGCGTAGAGCACGAAGCCCACGGCGTCCACGCCGGCGGCGACGGCGGCATCCACGTCCTGCTCGCGCGTGAGGCCGCAGACCTTGATGCGCGTGCGGGCGGCGGGGAGAGGAGCGGAGGGGAGTGGGGTGTGTGGGCTGCTCATGGCAGCGCATCATACGCAGCCGTGCGGCTGGGCAGGCCCCAGGCAGCGTCGTAGACCGGCCCGAGGAAGTACAGACCATCGGGCGAGAAGGTGGGCGCGGCCGCGTCGCGCGAGCGCGCCGCCAGCACCTCGGCCATCCAGGAGGATGGCTTGGCACCCTGGCCGATGGCCACCAGGCAGCCCATGATGTTGCGGATCATGTGGTGCAGGAAGGCGTTGCCCTCGAATTCGAAGCGCCAGTAGCACGGGCTCCAGTCCTCGCCGGGCTCGGGTCGGGCCGGGCCTTTGCGGGTGATGTCGATGCGGTGCAGGGTCTTGACCGGCGAGAGCGCCTGGCAGGCCGAGGCGCGGAACGAGGTGAAGTCGTGCTCGCCCAGCAGGTGGGCGGCGGCCTGGCGCATGGCATCGCCATCGAGCGGGCGAAACACCCAGCCCACGCGCCCGGCCTCCACGCTGGGGCGCACGGGCGACTGCAGCAGCACGTAGGCATAGCGCCGCGCGGTGGCGCAGGCACGGGCGTGGAAAGCTTCCGGTACGGGCCGGGCCCAGTGCACGGCGATGTCGGGCGGCAGGAAGGCGTTGGTGCCGCGCACCCAGGAGAACGGGCTGCGTTGCAGCTCCGTATCGAAATGCACCACCTGCATGAGCCCGTGCACCCCGGCATCGGTGCGCCCTGCGCACAGGGTACTGACGGGGTGGGTGGCAAATTGTGCCAGCGCGGCCTCCAGACAGTCTTGTACCGTCTGGCCTGAGGGCTGGCTTTGCCATCCCTGGTAGCGCTGGCCGAGGTAGCTGACGCCCAGCGCCATCCGCATGGGAGGTGCAGTGCCTTTCAGCCGAGTTCGGACAGCATCTTCTGCGCCCGGGCCTTCAGGTCGCCGCTGGCTTCGGCAATCACTTCTTCGATCAGTGTGCGCGCGCCGTCGCTGTCGCCAATGGTGTTGAACTCCTGGGCCAGTGCCAGCTTGGTGGCCAGCGGGTCGTCGGCCAAGTCACCGGAGGCGGTGGTGGGCTCGTCCATCGGGACAGCGGCGGTGACCTCGGAAGCTGGGGTCTTGAGATCCAGCGAAATGCTGTCGAGGTCGAAATCCATCAAGCCGGAGTCAGAGGGCACATAGGGCTTGGTGGCGGGTTTGTCCAACGCGGTGGGTTGGGTGTCGATGGCCGGCAGATCCAGAGGAACGTCCAGCGGCATATCCAGTGGGTTGACTGCTGCCGCCGGCATGGGCTTCGTGGCAGCAGGGGGCTGCCATTCTGGCGCGGCAGAGGGACTGTCGTAGTCGGGGATTTCCAGCGGCACCGGGGCGCTGTCTTCCAGCACCGGCTGCTGAGCGCTCTGCGCTGCGGCAGCAAAGGCACCTGCTGGCGCCGGAGGGGCCTCGGTCAGTGCATCATCGGGAAGGTCCAGATCCAGATCCAGGTCCAGATCCGGTGGAGATGTCACGGCCGCAGCGGCGCCTGTGGCGGCAGCGACGGCGGTAGCTGCTGCAGGGCGACCACCGGGCTGGTACAACGCGTTGTCGGGGTCCAGCGTGCGGCCCAGCTCGGCCACACGGTTCCAGTCGGGACCATCGCCCTGGGTGAGTTGGTGGATCTCGCTGGCCACCGATTCCAGGGCCTTGCGGTCTTGTCGCTTGGCATAGATCTCGGCCAGCTTGGCATGGATGGAGACGCGGGTCGGGTTGTGGCGCACGGCTTCCTTGAGGATTTCCTCCGCCTGAAGGTCGCGGCCATAGGCAAGGTAAACATCGGCTTCTGCCACTGGATCGACATCACCACCTGCATCCAACTGGCTGGGCGAATAGGCCATGGATGATCCACCGGTGGTGGAGTCGGTGTTGGCCGTGTCCACGCGCTGGCCGCCGCTGGCGCCAAAGAAGGAATCGGGCTGCAGGCGGCTTTCCAGGAAGGAGCTGTCCATGCCAGCGCCAGCGCGGCGGCGCTGGATGACGCGCCATGCGCCAAAGCCCAGCAGCAATGCCAGCAGGCCGCCACCCGCCATGGGGATCATGGGGTCTTCCATCAACTCAGAGAAGAAGCTTGGCTCTTCCACCGGGGCAGGGGGTGGCAAGGCCACACGCGGTTTGGCAGGAGCAGAGGCGGGTTCGGACGCCGGAGCTGCGCTGGGCTCGGAAGCTGCGGCCACTGGAGCCGGAGCGGCTTCGCTCGCCGGGGCGGCAGGGACTTCTGCAGATGCAGGCGCTTCTGCTTGGGGGACTGCAGGAGCAGATGGCTCGGGCGTTGCAGCGGGGGTGGGCGGCGGCACGGGCACGGTCACACCGGGCGCACTAGCGGCAGCGGCGGGTGCGGCGCCCACCGAAGCCGATGCGGTGCCGAGCTTGTTCAGCTCGCTGATGTTTTTGGACAATTCTTCCACGCGCGCAGCAGCCTGCTGCGATTGCTTGCGCTTGGCCAGTTCTTCTTCGGTCGCCTTCTGGCCCTTGACTGCGCCCTTGGAGAGGGTGAGCTTGTCGGGGGCTGCGCTTGCAGGACGCTGGTCTTGCACCTGCGCCTGAACCGCGCCGCTGGCGGAGCGCCCGGAGGTTCCTACATCAGCAGAAGGGGCCGCACCGGCCAGCTTGCGCCGGAATTCGTTGAAATCGCGGCTCTGTGCGGCCAAGACTTGGCGAGCCTCGTCCTTGGAGATCGCGTTGGCCTGGGCCTGGCTCGGCATCTGCAAGACGGCGCCAGAGCGGATGCGATTGACATTACCTTGAATGAACGCCTCAGGGTTGGCGCGCAACATGGCCACCAGCATTTGATCCAGCGACACATCCGCAGGGCGGTTGGCATTGGCAATGCGTCCGGCAGTGTCTCCGGGCTTGACGGTGACGGCTTGTTCGCCTGCCGGTGCGGCCGCACTGGCCGCAGGCGCGCTGCGCACGGGGGCAGAACGCTGCGGGGTGGATTCCACGGGGCGTGCAGGTGCAATTTCGGGTTTGGCAGCCACCTCCACCGGCGCTTTGCGCATGGTGGGGGGATCAAACAGCATGGTGTAGCTGCGCGTCAGTCGCCCGGTGTTCCAGTTGGCATCCACCACCAGGTCCACAAACGGCTCGTTCACGGGCCGATCGCTGCTCAGGCGCAGCACCGTGGAACCGTTGGGGCGCTTCCGCATCTCAATCTGGACACGCGTGACCACGGGCGAATATTCCATGCCTTGGGCGCGGAAGGTCTCAGGGGTGGCGGTGGTGACACGCAGCGTTTCTGCTTCGGAAGAGGTGACCTGCACAAGCTCGATTTCCGCGCGCAGGGGTTCCCCCAAGGCGGACTGAACGGTGATCGGGCCCAGCGCAAGTGCCAAGGCGTTCGAGCTGTACAGACCGAACGATGCCACTGCGGCCGCCGCCAAGGCAGAGTATTTCCAACGATGCATGGTTGCCATCAACTGATTAGATTTGGTAGCTCGGTGGAGCGGACTGGTATTGGTCATGGTCATATGCCCGCTGCGCTCCAGCGTCTGAGAATGTGTAAAAGCACCTTAGCAGCAATGTTTTGCACTGACAAGCTCACGTAGTGGCGAAGCTCCGGCAGGATGCCTGAACGGGGGGCAATGCCCCCCACTGTGTTGTCAGACGACAACGTGGGTAACCAGATGTTTCCTCTGGGTACCAAAAGAAAAAGCGCCGTGGGGCGCTTTTTCAAGGGGCAGATTAGGCATCCAGCAAGATGCGCAGCATGCGGCGCAGCGGCTCGGCGGCGCCCCACAGCAACTGGTCGCCAATGGTGAAGGCGCCCACATATTCGGGTCCCATGGCCAGCTTGCGGATGCGGCCCACGGGGATGGTCAGTGTGCCGGTGGTCGCCACGGGGGTCAGGTCGGTGATGGTGGCTTCGCGCGTGTTGGGTACCACTTTGACCCACTGGTTGTCGGCAGCAATCATGGCCTCGATGTCTGCCACCGGCACATCCTTCTTGAGCTTGAAGGTCAGTGCCTGGCTGTGGCAGCGCATGGCGCCGATGCGCACGCAAAAACCGTCCACGGGAATGGCGCTGGTGCCGAAGCCTTCGCCCATACCCAGAATCTTGTTGGTTTCGGCCATGCCCTTCCACTCTTCACGGCTCATGCCGTTACCCAGATCCTTGTCGATCCAGGGGATGAGCGATCCGCCCAGCGGCACGCCAAAGTTGGCGGTTTCGGCGCCAGAGAGGGCGCGTTGCTTGGCGATGACCTTGCGGTCGATTTCCAGGATGGCGCTCTTGGGGTCGTCCAGCAAGGCCTTGACCTCGGCATTGAGCGTGCCAAACTGGGTCAGCAACTCGCGCATGTGCTGTGCGCCGCCACCCGATGCGGCTTGGTAGGTCTGCGTGCTCATCCATTCCACCAGACCCGCCTTGTACAGCGCGCCCACGCCCATGAGCATGCAGCTCACGGTGCAGTTGCCGCCGATCCAGTTTTTGCCACCCTTGGACAGGGCGTTCTTGATGACGGGCATGTTGACGGGGTCGAGGATGATGACCGCGTCGTCTTTCATGCGCAGGGTGGAGGCTGCATCGATCCAATGGCCGTTCCAGCCCGCTGCGCGCAGCTTGGGAAATACCTCGGTGGTGTAGTCGCCGCCCTGGCAGGAGATGATGATCTCGCAGCGCTTGAGCGCGTCGATATTGAACGCGTCTTGCAGCGCGGTTTCGTTCTTGGCCTGCGCCGGGGCCTTGCCACCGGCGTTGCTGGTGGAGAAGAACAGGGGTTCGATCAGGCCGAAGTCGCCTTCTGCCTCCATGCGATCCATCAACACCGAGCCGACCATGCCGCGCCAGCCCACCAGACCTACCAACTTGCTCATTTCAACGCCCTTTCAAGTGAATAAACAGTACCCGACCGGACTGTTCGCCTGGCTCGTCTGGCCAGGAGGGGCGCACGACGAACCGGGGCGGATCAGCCCTTAATGGTCGTGGTTTTGGTGATGGTTGCGCGCGCAGCCAAACCTGCCGAGGTGGCAGGAGCATTTTTCAGAGCGAACGGGTGGGCGGCAAACATTGTGGAATATTGTAATGCAAGGCAAACATAGGGCATTTGCACTGCCGCAAGAGCTTGTGGGCAATGAAAAAGCCAACCGCGGAGCGGTTGGCTTTTTGTCGCAGGTGGTGGTGAGTGTGGTTCTGGGTTCGAATCCATACAGTTCAGCGAACGATAGCTCAGGACAGACGCCTATAACGATCAAGGAAAGATGCGGAACCCTGGATGGACTTGACCCGTTTTCTCATCTTCCCGTAAGACTTCGCATACATCTGCCTCGCCGATCCGCCCGCTTCTTCAGCACGAGTTGACTTACGACCAAACCCGAGTGTTCATTGGTCCAAATCCCTTTTTTTGGCTGGAGCGTTCATGGACGTCGTACATCTCAATCAAAAACAATTGGCCACCCGGTGGGCCATCAGTGAAGCCACTTTGGAACGTTGGCGATCCGATGGAATTGGACCGATGTTTCTGAAGTTGTCTGGTCAGGTTCGGTATCGGCTGGTGGACATCGAGGCATTCGAAGAGTCTTGTCTGTCGACATCAACAAAGCCATCAACTCCAACTTGACTACCGCAAATCATTGGTTGGAGTTCTCGACTCCCACCTGGATCAGGCTATCGAGGGAGTTTCATGGGCACTGAACATAAGTAAGCGCATCCCTGCCCGTAGCCTCAAGAACAACACAATCTTTAACACGAATGACTTTGAAAATGTAATCAACGCGGTTGGGCCCAACCAGCCACAGGACACCGGCATCGGAATCAAGAAGCTCACTCCATTTTCGAGACGAATTTGTTGAGACAGTGGACGGATCGCCACCTTGGCAGAGAGCGACCAATTCCTGACAAAGTAAGTCCAACTCCTGCTGCGTTTTCTTCACTTCACCAAGGATGAATGGCGAGTACTCGGAGTCATGACCATGGGCAACCAGATCAAAACCCCAGTTTTTTGACTGCAGTCCCAGCCGGTTAGCGGGCCATCGGTGATCGTGATGTAGTCGTGACAAAGCGCCAAATGTGATCGGTTCTTCGTCGTTTCGTGTGGAATTTGACAGCGAGAATCCATCGTAGTGGAGCCCGGTGGGGCTTGTGGGCAACTCGGCAATCCGAGTTGTCCACAAATCCACCGGGCGGTGCTTTTTGCT
>Ga0116193_1000303_pt1 | contig 48591 bp, 43 predicted proteins | sample AD_UKC115_MetaG_FD_89892 | JGI IMG/M metagenome (GOLD analysis project Ga0116193, IMG submission 89892) | Active sludge microbial communities of municipal wastewater-treating anaerobic digesters from Hong Kong - AD_UKC115_MetaG | ecosystem: Engineered > Bioreactor > Anaerobic > Digestate... | reverse complement strand
CGCAGTGGGCGGGCCTGCAGTGGCACGGGGATGTGCTGGCCCAGGCCCGGTGGCCTGCGGGTGGCCCTGGCAGCACGCAGGTGTCCGTGCTGGAGGCCTATGCCGCAGGGCGGCTAGGCGCCTGGGAGTGGACGGCGGGCCGCAAGGTGGTCGGCTGGGACGTGGGCTACGGCTTTCGCCCCAACGACCTGGTGCAGCAGGAGCAGCGCCGCACGCTGGTGAGCCAGCCCCTGCAAGGCCGCCCGGTGCTGATGGCCGAACAGTTCGGCGCCGAATCGGCCTGGAGCCTGGTGGCCGTGAACCCCACCACCGGGCGTGATGCCACTGGCGCCGGCGAAAGCGCCCTGGCCGCCCGCTGGTACCAGCGCCTGGGCAGCGCCGACGCCTACGCCTTTGCCCGCTGGGGCCGCCGCACCCAAGGCAGCGTGGGTGCGGCCTGGTCCTGGGTGGCCAGCGATGCGCTGGAGCTGCACGCATCGCTGCGCCACATGGCGCGCCATGACACCTGGCAGGATACGTCGGCCTCGGCCGGTGCGCTGGCGAGCGCCAGCCCGTGGCGTGCGCTGACCGCGGGTGCCGCGCAGCAGTTGCTGCTGGGCGGCACCTGGACCAGCGAGCGGCAGGTCAGTGTGCTGCTGGAGGCGTGGCACGACGGCACGGCGCCGTCGCGCGGGCAATGGAAGCGTTGGGCGAATCGCAACGCCGCTTTGCAGCACCTGGGCGCTGTGGGTGCGCCCGCCCTTGCGGTGGCGGCCAACCTGGCCTGGCAAACCCAGGCTTTCAGCGCCAGCCCTTCCCTGCACCGCCAGAACCTGTTCGCCCGCCTGGCCTGGACCACAGGCCCCTGGGAAAGCGCGCTCGACATGCTCTACCACCCCGCAGACGGTGGCCGCCTGCTCACCGCCAGCCTGGCCTGGAAGGGTGACCGCCTGCGCCTGGAAGGCGGCCTGCGCGCCAGCGCGGGGCCGGGCACCGCCGTGGTGCGGCAACTGCCAGTGCAGCGCCAGGCGTTTGTGCAGGCGGTGTGGGTGTTGGATTGACTACCGCGCTGCCTCGCGCGCGGCTTTCACGGCCTGGCCCAGTTCGATCACGGCCATGGCGTAGTAGCTGGACCAGTTGTAGCGCGTGATGGCATAGAAGTTCTCTGTGCCTGCCACGTAGCTGGGCGGGTTGGTGCCGTTCTGCAGTTCCACCAGGGCCAGGGGACCGGTGTGGTTGGCGCCGGCAGCGTCGAGCAGGGCGCCCCGCGCCTGCATGCTGGCGGCGCTGAAGGTGGGCAGGATGTCGGGGGCCAGCAGTTCGTCCTGCTGCGTGGGTGTGCCCTCCAGCCGCACGCCAAAATGCGTGGGCATGCCCGGTTGCCAGCCGTGGGCAATGAAGTAGCTGGCCACGGAGCCGATGGCGTCTGCGGCGCTGGCATGCAGGCTCACGTGGCCGTCGCCATCAAAGTCGATGGCGTAGCGCACCCAGCTCGATGGCATGAACTGCGGCAGGCCCATGGCGCCGGCAAAGCTGCCGCGCGGCGCGGTGGGGTCCTGGCCGATGCGCTGCATCAGGCTGAGGAACTGCTCCAGCTCGCGCTGGAAGAAGGCCTGGCGTTCGGCCGCACGTGGGTGCGCATCGGGGAAGTCAAAGGCCAAGGTGGCCAGCGCGTCGATCACGCGGAAGTTGCCCATGTGCTGGCCGTAGATGGTCTCGACCCCCAGGATGCCCACGATGATTTCCTGCGGCACGCCGAATTCCTGCTCGGCACGCTCCAGCGTGCGGGCATGTTCCTGCCAGAAGCGCAGCCCGGCGCGCACGCGCACCGGCTCGATGAAGCGGGCGCGGTAGGCCTGCCAGTTCTTGGCCGTGCCCTTGGCAGGCGGCAGCACCAGGCGTTGCACTGCGGGCAGCAGGCGCGCCTGGCCGATGCTCTGGCGCACCCAGGCCGGGTCCAGGTCGCGGCGCGCGGCCAGGTCGTTGGCAAACTCCATGGCGTCGGCACGGTTGGCGTAGGCCGCATGGGTTGCGGTTTTTGGGTGTTTTTTGGCTTCAGCGCCCGTGGATAAGGCGCAAGTAGCTATAAAAATAGTAGCAATGGCAAGGCTGCGGATCATGGCGTGGGGCTTTGGCGCACCGGCCAGCGGATCTGGCGCATGTCGCGCCGCAGCTGGCGCAGGGTGGCGCGCGGGTCGGTGGGGGAGGGGGCGTAGCGCAGGTGCTCCAGGCGCAGCAACCAGTCGGCCACGGCCTGTGCCTGGGGGCCGAAATGTGCCAAGGCCTGTGCCGCCAGGGTGCGTGGCGGCGTGTGCTCGGGCAGGTCGAGTCCGGCGCGGGCCAGGCGGGCGCGGGCCAGGGCCAGCAGGCGCAGCCAGGGGTCGTGCTGCAGGCGTTCCCACAGCGACCAGGCGGCACCGCCCAGGGCACTGGCGACGATCAGCCCGGCGATCACGGCGGCCAGATCCTGCCAGTCGGGGCTGTCAAAACCCAGTTGGCGCAACAGGTCGTACTGGCGTTCCTGGGTGTAGTTGAGCACCCACTGGTTCCAGCGGTTGTTGGCCGCTTCCCACACGGCGCGCAGGCGCTGCGCTGCATTGGGGCTGAGGACGGTGCCCATGGCGTTGCCCAGCACGCCCTGCGGTGCCTGCAGGCGCTGGAACTGGCCCACGCGCCCCGGCGAGACGGCTCCCGTGGGATCGACACGCACCCAGCCCTGGCCTTGCACCCAGACCTCGGCCCAGGCGTGTGCGTCGCTCTGGCGCACGGTCCAGTAGCCATCGACCGGGTTGAGCTCGCCGCCCTGGTAGCCGGTGACGATGCGCGCGGGCACGCCTGCGGCACGCATCAGCACGACGAAGGCCGAGGCAATGTGCTCACAAAAGCCCTGCTTGCGGTCGAACCAGAATTCGTCGGCCGTGTGCTCGCCGTACAGCCCCGGCTCCAGCGTGTAGGTGTAGCCGCCGGTGCGCAGGCGCTGCAGGGCGGCGTTGACGAGGGCCATGGTGCCGCCCTGGGCCAGTTGCGGATCGGCACGCCACTGTGCGGCCAGGGCCAGGGTGCGTGGGTTCATGCCCTGGGGCAGGGTGGTGAAGGTGCGCAGCGCGGGCACGGCCTCCAGGGGGCCGTGGGTGAAGTCGGGGTGGCTCACGGCGCGGTAGCGCTGCAGCTCGTTGATGGGCTGGCGCACCATCCATTGCAGGTCCTGCATCATGTAGGGGCGGCGCGTGCCCAGGGCAGGGGGCTCGGCCGTGGCCTCCAGCACCATCAGCCAGGGGCGAAAGCTGGGCTCCAGGGTGATCTCGTAGCGCAGCGCAGGGCCGCGCACCTGCAGTTGCGCGGGCAGGGTGAAGCGCCTGCGGGCTTCGTCCTCGTCCTCACGCACCGGGTCGGCCAGCCATTCCCGGCCGTCGAAGCTGGTGAGCACCGGGCCACGGAAATAGAGCACCGATTGCGGCGGGCGGTAGCCGGCGTCGTCAAAGCGCAGACGAAAGGCGATGCGGTCGTCCAGCGCCAGTTCGGCGATGTTGCCCACCTTCATCTGGCCCGACAGGCCCGTGCGGCCTGCCATGGTGTCGTTGGGCACGCCCCACAGCGGTGCCATGCGCGGGAAGAACATGAACAAGGCCACCATGACCGGCGTGCCCAGCAGCGCCATGGTGGATGCGGTGCGCAGCGACTGCACCAGGGGCGGGCGCCCCACGGGCTGGTGCGCGTTGACCAGCGCCGTCAGCAGGCCCAGCAGGCCCAGTAGCATGGCCGCAGCCGTGGCAAGCGACTGCGAATAGAAAAAGTTGCTGAGCATGGAGAAGAACGCGAGGAAGAAGATCACCATCGCGTCGCGCTGGGCGCGCGCCTCCAGCGTCTTGAGGGCCAGCAGCAGGATGACGAGGGTGAGCCCCGGATCGCGCCCGACGATGGTGCGGTGCGTCAGCAGCGTGCCTGCCACGGCGCACAGCATCATCAGGTGCATGGTCCAGCGCCCCGGCAGGGGCCTGGCGCGCCAGGCCAGCGTGCCGCGCAGCAGCAGCAGCAAGGCCACCGCCACCGAGGTCCAGACCGGCAGCTCGCGCACCAGCGGCGCAATCACCCAGGCGATCACGCACAGCATGAACAAGGTGTCTCGGGCGTCGCGCGGCAGGGCGGCCAGGGTTTGGCGCAGGTTCATGCACTGCCCCTGATGCTATAAAAATAATAGCTTCTAGCGCTTGATGGCATTGCGCTGGAGGCTGTTTTTGCTTTGAATTTCAGCATAAGGCCAGTGCCTCCAGGCAACGGCGGCGCTGGGCTGCGCCGTGGCCCATGGCAATCTCCTTGCCCGGCAGGCGCAGGCCGTAGTCCAGGCCCAGGCGGTCGGCCTGCAGCACCCAGGCGGTCAGGCGCGAGAGGCGCGTCTCCAAGTCGCCCAGGCCCGTGTGGGCGTGGTCCAGCCACAGTTCGTGCCGGTGCGGCTGCTGGGCATCGCGTGCAATCAGCGTGCCGTTGCCGCTGGCAAAGGCCTGGGCGGCTTTCTTCCAGACCACGAGCTTCATGGGGTCGCCGCGGCGGTAGGCGCGCACGCCGTCAAATTCGGTGCGGCCATGGCTGGGCGCACTGCCGGTGCCGCCGCTGCGGGGCTCCCCCGGCGGCAGGGGTGGGGCGCCGGGCTCGGGCGCGGGGTACACCAGCACCTGCGCCGCCGGGCGCCACAGCGCCCAGACCCGGAAGGTGCCCAGCGGGTAGCGTGTTTCGGCTGTCAGCAGGGGTACGGGGTGCAGGCCGCGCTGCGAGGGGGAGAAGGCGATCTGCACCTGGGCGTTGCCCTGCGCGGGCACGTCGGTCCAGGCCCAGTGCCCACTGCCGTGCACGGCCAGGGCGACGGCACGGCGCGGGCTGCGGCGCTCGTTGGCCAGTTGCACGGTGAGTGCCGCACCCTGGCCCAGGAACTGCGGCTCGGGCGGCTGCAGGTGCAGGGTCAGACCGCGCAGTGTGCCGTGGCAAATGTGCATGCCCGCCACGGCGCTGCCGGCAAGCAAGAAGGTGAGCAGGTAGCCCAGGTTGAGCTGGAAGTTGATGGACGCGAGCAGCAGCACCAGCAGCGTGAGCGCCAGCATCCAGCCCGCGCCCGTGGGCAGGATGTACACATTGCGCTGCGTCAGCAGCAGGGTGTCGCTCAGGGACAGGCGTGCCTGCATCCAGCGCGACACCTGCCGCCGCAGCGCTGCCAGGGGGTTGAGCGCGCGCAGGAACTGGCGCATTCAGGTCAACTGGATGGACGCCACCATGGCGCGCACCTGCTCCACGGCACCGCGCCCGGCGTCGCCCACGGGCACCAGGCGGTGGGCCACGGTCTGCGCGATGATGGCCTGCACGTCGTCGGGCGCCACATAGTCGCGCCCGCTGATCAAGGCTTGCGCCTTGGCCGCACGCACCAGCGCAATGCCGGCGCGTGGCGAAAGGCCCTGCAGGAACCAGCGCCCGGAGCGGGTGGCGGCGATCAGGTCCTGCACATAGTCCAGCAATGCGGCGCTGGCGTGCACTTCGGTCACGCTGTGTTGCAGCGCTGCCAGCTCGGCAGCGGTCAGCAAGGGCTGCAGGGTGAGGGCCATTTCGCGCCGGTCTTCGCCAGCGAGCAACTGGCGTTCTGCGGCGCGGTCGGGGTAGCCCAGCGAGATGCGCATCAGGAAGCGGTCGAGCTGCGACTCGGGCAGGGCATAGGTGCCCAACTGGTCGTGCGGGTTTTGTGTGGCGATGACGAAGAAGGGCTCGGGCAGGGCGCGTGTTTCGCCTTCCACAGACACCTGCTTTTCCTCCATGGCTTCGAGCAGGGCGCTTTGCGTCTTGGGGCTGGCACGGTTGATCTCGTCGGCCAGCAGCACTTGTGCGAACACCGGGCCGGGGTGAAAGACGAAGGATTCCTTGCCGCGTTCGTACACCGACACGCCCACCAGGTCACTGGGCATCAGGTCGGCGGTGAACTGCACGCGGGCAAACCGCAGGCCGAAGGTGTGGGCCAGGGCATGGGCCAGCGTGGTCTTGCCCACACCGGGCACGTCCTCGATCAGCAGATGGCCGCCCGCCAGCAGACAGGCGACACAGTCCCGTACGCTGTCAGTTTTGCCTACGATCACCGTGTTAAGCTGATCCAGTATCGATTGGATTTTGATATGCGCTTGCATGGCGTGAAGTTACCTCAGATTTTCCGGTGGAGAGGCAAGGCAATGGGCAAGACGGGTTATTTTTCTCACCAAGACTGTTGGTTGCACGAAATGGGGCCCGGCCATCCAGAATGTCCTGGAAGGTTGGATGCCATCGAAGACCGGTTGCTTGTCACCGGTGTTGCCGATGCGCTGGAGCGCTGCGAGGCGCCCCAGGCCTCTTTGGCCGACATTGAACTGGCACACAACCGGTTGCACATTGCAGCCATGCGCGGCCTCACGGATTGGCTGCGCGAGGAGGTGGAGGCCGGTGGCCCGCCCTACACGCAGGTGGATCCGGACACCTCCATGAACCTGCACACCTGGAACGCCGCGCTGCGTGCTGCAGGGGCTGCCATGGCGGCCACGGATGCCGTGCTGGCGGGGGAACTGGAAAATGCCTTTTGCGCGGTGCGCCCGCCCGGCCACCATGCCACGCGCGACAAGGCCATGGGCTTCTGCTTCTTCAACAACGTGGCCGTGGCCGCCAAATACGCGCTGCAGCGCCACAACCTCAACCGTGTGGCGGTGGTGGACTTTGACGTGCACCATGGCAACGGCACCGAGGACATCCTGGCGGGGGACGAGCGTGCGCTGATGGTGAGTTTTTTCCAGCACCCGTTCTATCCCTACAGCGGAGACCAGGCACCGGCCGCCAACATGGTCAACGTGCCGGTGGCTGCTTACACGCGCGGCATGGACATCCGCGACATTGTCGAGATGATGTGGATTCCCCGGCTGGAGGCGTTCAAGCCCGAGCTTATCTTCATCAGCGCGGGTTTTGATGCCCATCGCGAAGACGATATGGGCCAGTTGGGTCTGACCGAGCAGGACTACACCTGGATCACCCAGCGCATCAAGGACGTGGCGCGCAAGCACTGTCAGGGGCGCATCGTCTCGTGCCTGGAGGGCGGGTACGTCATGGGCCCGTTGGCGCGCAGTGTGGAAGCCCATGTGCGTGTTCTGGCCGACATTTGACGACCTCTTCCATGACTGCAAGCGGCAACACAGCTTCTTCCGACCTGGTTCAGGTCGCGCGTGACGCGCGTGGCGTAGCCACGATCACGCTCAATGACCCGGCGCGTTTCAATGCCCTGGGCAGCAACATGCTTGCGGCGTTGCAGCAGGCGCTGGATGCTCTGGCGCAGGACGAAGCTCTGCGCGTGGTGGTGCTTTCCGCATCGGGCAAGGCGTTCTGCGCAGGCCACAACCTCAAGGACATGGCCCAGCACCCCGAGCTGGACTGGTACCAGCAGCTTTTTGCGCAATGCTCGCGCGTCATGCTTTCGCTGCACAAGCTGCCCGTGCCGGTGATTGCGCGTGTGCACGGCATGGCCACGGCGGCAGGATGCCAGTTGGTGGCGCAGTGCGATCTGGCCGTGGCGGCAGACTGCGCCAGCTTTGCCACCAGTGGCATCCACTATGGCCTGTTCTGTTCCACGCCCAGCGTGCCGCTGGTGCGCAACGTGCCTGCCAAGCGCGCCATGGAAATGCTGCTCACAGGCGACTTCATCGATGCCGCCACCGCAAAGCAGGAAGGCCTGGTCAACCGTGTGGTGGCTATCGACGCACTGGACGCGGAGGTGGAGCAGCTCGTGCAGTCCATCCTGGAGAAGCCGCGCGCTGCTGTCGCCATGGGCAAGGCGCTGGTGTACCGCCAGCGCGAGCTGGGCCTGGAGGCTGCCTACCAGCTCGCGGGTCAGACCATGGCCGTCAACATGATGGATGCCGCCGCCCAGGAGGGCGCGCGCGCTTTCGCCGAGAAGCGCAAGCCCGATTGGAAGTGCTGATGGCGGGGAAGGTGCATTCGCCCGTGGTGGACGGGTTTGAGGCTTGGTTTGCCGCTTTTACCCAGCCTACGGTGCTGGTGGAGTTGGGCGTCTTGGGGGGCTGTGTGGGCCTGGCCTGGGCGCTGGTGGCCTTGTTGCGCAAGGGCTCCAGCAGTACCAGTTCCATTCTTTTTGGCCGCAGCGTCATTGATGGAGCCTTGTTTCCGCTGGTGCTGCTGGGCCTGGGCTATGTCGCACGGGCGTTGCTGCAGCAGTGGGTTCCGTTGGCCGTGTGGGTGGTGGCGATTCCTGTGCTGATGGCGCTGGTGGCCATACGCATCGGCGTCAAGGTGCTGCAGGTGGCATTTCCGCAGGCGCCGTGGGTACGTCCCATGGAGCGCAGCATCTCGTGGATGGCCTGGTTGTGCATGGTGCTGTGGGTCACGGGATTGCTGCCCCTGGTGCTGTTGGAGTTGGAGCAGATCACCTGGAAGGTGGGCGGCTCCACGCTCTCGCTGCGCACCTTGATCGAAGGGGCGCTCACTGCGGGCGTGGTGCTGCTGTTGTCACTCTGGATCTCTGCCGCCATCGAGTCCCGGTTGTTGCGCTCGGCGGTTGGCGGGGATCTGTCCTTGCGCAAGGCCGTCAGCAACGCCACACGCGCATTGCTGATGTTTGTGGGCTTGATCGTTGGGCTGTCGGCGGTGGGCATCGATCTGACGGCCCTCTCCGTGCTGGGCGGGGCCATCGGTGTGGGCATCGGCTTTGGCCTGCAGAAGCTGGCGGCCAACTATGTGAGCGGCTTCGTCATCCTCGCGGAGCGCAGCTTGCGCATTGGCGACAACGTGCGCGTGGACAACTTCGAGGGCATCGTCACCGACATCAAGACACGCTACACCGTGATTCGCTCGCTGGCGGGTCGCGAGTCCATTGTGCCCAACGAGATGATCATCACCAGCAGGGTGGAAAACCTCTCGCTGGCAGACCCGCGTGTCTGGGCCTCCACGGTGGTCAGTGTCGCTTACGACAGCGACGTGGATCAGGTCATGCGTTTGCTGCTGGAGGCGACGCTGCGTTGCGAGCGGGTGTTGCGCGAACCGGGTCCCAGTGTGGCACTCTCGAATTTCGGCGCCGATGGACTGGAATTCACCGTGGGCTACTGGATTGCCGATCCACAGAACGGCCAATTGGGGCTGCGCTCGCAGATCAACGTCGCCATCTTGCAGACTTTGCGCGCGCATCACATTGATATCCCGTATCCGCAGCGTGTGGTGCACGTCACGCAGCCCCTCGCTGCCCCCCACTGAGTGGTGCCAGCCGGGGGCGTCCGGCGGGTGACAAAAATCGCTGGACAAGGGGCGTGGCTGTCCTATAATCTCGAAAAAGCACGATCGTTCGTTTTTATAAATCTACAACCTGACACTGTTCGCCGCCATTTCGTTGCACTGCGGCATAGAATGTCTGGGTTTACGTAACGTCAATTAATCAACCCTAGGAGCCGCAGCAATGAAGGTTTTGGTCCCTGTCAAGCGCGTGGTGGACTACAACGTGAAGGTCCGTGTGAATTCGGACGGCACGGGCGTGGACATCGCCAACGTCAAGATGAGCATGAACCCCTTTGACGAAATCGCCGTCGAAGAGGCCGTGCGCCTGAAGGAAAAAGGCGTGGTGACCGAGGTCATCGCCGTCTCCTGTGGTGTGGACAAGTGCCAGGAAACCCTGCGCACCGCCATGGCCATCGGAGCCGATCGCGGCATCCTGGTTGAAACCGATGCCGAACTGCAGCCCCTGGCCGTGGCCAAGCTGCTCAAGGCCCTGGTCGATAAAGAGCAGCCCGGCCTGATCATCCTGGGCAAGCAAGCCATCGATGACGATTCCAACCAGACTGGCCAGATGCTCGCCGCACTGTGCGACCTGCCCCAGGCCACCTTCGCTTCCAAGGTGGAAGTGGCTGGCGACAAGGTCAGCGTGACTCGTGAAGTCGATGGCGGCCTGGAGACCGTGCAACTGAGCCTGCCGGCCGTGGTCACCACCGACCTGCGCCTGAACGAGCCGCGCTACGTCACGCTGCCCAACATCATGAAGGCCAAGAAAAAGCAACTGGACACCGTCAAGCCCGCCGATCTGGGTGTCGATGTCGCGCCGCGCATCAAGACCCTCAAGGTTTCCGAGCCGCCCAAGCGCAGCGCAGGCATCAAGGTGCCCGATGTCGCCACGCTGGTGGACAAGCTCAAGAACGAAGCCAAAGTCATCTGAGGCCCGAAGGAGTAACACACATGACCGCACTCGTCATTGCAGAACACGACAACGCCAGCCTCAAGGGCGCCACGCTCAACACCGTCACCGCAGCCAAGGCTTGCGGCGGCGACGTGCATGTGCTGGTGGCCGGTGAGGGCGCTGCAGCCGCAGCGCAGGCCGCAGCCCAGATCGCCGGTGTGTCCAAGGTGATCCACGCCGACGGCGCCAGCCTCAAGGACGGCCTGGCCGAGAACGTCGCCGCCCAGGTGCTCGCCATCGCCGGCAACTACAGCCACATCCTGTTCCCCGCCACCGCAGGCGGCAAGAACGTGGCACCGCGCGTGGCTGCCAAGCTCGACGTGGCCCAGATCAGCGAGATCACCAAGGTTGACAGCGCCGACACCTTCGAGCGCCCCATCTACGCGGGCAACGCCATTGCCACGGTGCAAAGCGCTGATGCCGTCAAGGTCATCACCGTGCGTACCACGGGTTTCGATGCTGCAGCCGCCACGGGTGGCAGCGCCGCCGTGGAATCGGTGGCCGCTGTGGCCGATTCGGGCAAGAGCAGTTTTGCCGGCCGCGAAGTGACCAAGAGCGACCGCCCCGAGCTGACCGCCGCCAAGATCATCGTCTCCGGTGGCCGTGCCCTGGGCAGCGCCGAAAAGTTCAACGAAGTGATGACCCCCCTGGCTGACAAGCTGGGCGCGGCCATCGGCGCATCGCGCGCAGCGGTGGACGCTGGCTACGCACCCAACGATCTGCAGGTCGGCCAGACCGGCAAGATCGTGGCGCCGCAGCTTTACATCGCTGCAGGCATCTCGGGCGCCATCCAGCACTTGGCTGGCATGAAGGACTCCAAGGTGATCGTTGCGATCAACAAGGATCCCGAAGCGCCGATCTTCAGCGTGGCCGACTACGGCCTGGAAGCCGACCTGTTCGCGGCCGTGCCGGAACTGGTCAAGGCCCTGTAAAGCCTGTCCGCCCGCAAAAAGGCATCGCTTGCGATGCCTTTTTTTTGACATTGCACCCTCCGAAGGAACCCCATGAGCTACACCGCCCCCGTCAAGGACATGCTGTTCAACATGCAGCATCTGGCCCACATCGAACAGGTCGCACAAATCCCAGGCTTTGAGGATGCTGGCCTGGACACCGCCGCCGCGGTGCTCGAAGAGTGCGCCAAGTTCACCGAGGGCGTGCTGGCTCCGCTCAACTTCGAGGGGGACAAGAACCCCTCGTCCTGGAAGGACGGCGTGGTCACCGCCACGCCAGGCTTCAAGGACGCCTTTCACCAGCTCACCGAAGGCGGCTGGCAGGGCCTGCAGCACCCGCAGGACTTCGGTGGCCAGGGCCTGCCCAAGACCATCGGCGCGGCCTGCATGGAGATGCTCAACAGCTCCAACATGAGCTTTGCCCTGTGCCCGCTGCTAACCGATGGCGCCATCGAGGCGCTGCTGACGGCGGGCAGCGACGAACTCAAGGCCATTTACCTGGAGAAACTCATCTCCGGCCAATGGACTGGCACCATGAACCTGACCGAGCCCCAGGCGGGCTCTGATCTGGCACTGGTGCGTACCAAGGCCGATCCGCAGCCTGACGGCACCTACAAGATTTTCGGCACCAAGATTTTCATCACCTGGGGTGAGCACGACATGGCCGAGAACATCGTCCATCTGGTGCTGGCCCGTGTGGCGGGTGCGCCCGAGGGCGTCAAGGGCATCAGTCTGTTCGTGGTGCCCAAATTCATGGTGAACCAGGACGGCAGCCTGGGCGCGCGCAACGACGTGCACTGCGTCAGCATCGAGCACAAGATGGGCATCAAGGCCAGCCCCACGGCCGTGCTGCAGTTTGGCGACCATGGCGGCGCCGTGGGCTACCTGGTGGGCCAGGAAAACCGTGGCCTCGAGTACATGTTCATCATGATGAATGCTGCGCGCTACGGCGTGGGCATCCAGGGCATCGCCATTGCCGAGCGCGCCTACCAGAAGGCCGTGCAGTACGCCCGCGACCGCGTGCAGAGCCGCCCCGTGGACGGCAGCGTGGCCGCCAGCGCCGCCATCATCCACCACCCGGACGTGCGCCGCATGCTCATGACCATGCGCGCCACCACCGAGGCCTGCCGCGCCATGGCCAGCACGGCCGCAGCGGCCTACGACGCTGCGCACCACCACCCTGATGCGCAGGTGCGCAAGGACAACGCCACTTTCTACGAATTCATGGTGCCACTGGTCAAGGGCTACAGCACCGAGATGAGCCTGGAAGTCACCAGCCTGGGCGTGCAGGTGCATGGCGGCATGGGCTTCATTGAGGAAACGGGCGCCGCCCAGTACTACCGCGATGCCAAGATCCTGACCATCTACGAAGGCACCACGGCCATCCAGGCCAACGATCTGGTGGGCCGCAAGACCACGCGCGACGGCGGTCAGACGGCCCGAGCCATTGCCGCGCAGATCGAAAAGACCGAAGCGGATCTGACTGCCAGCAGCACGCCCGCGGCCCAGGCCGTGGCCCGGCGCCTGGCCGAGGCACGCAAGGCCTACCTGGACGTGGTGGACTTTGTCTGCAGCAGCGCCAAGGCATCGCCCAACGCCGTGTACGCAGGCAGCGTGCCCTACCTCATGCTGGCAGGCAACCTGGTGGCGGGCTGGCAGATGGGCCGCGCGCTGCTGGTGGCGCAGGAGCTGTTGCAAAAGGGACAGGACGAAGCCTTCATGCGTGCCAAGATCGCCACGGCACAGTTCTATGCCGAGCACATCCTGGTGCGTGCGCAAGGCCTGCGCGACGGGATCGTGGAAGGCGCAGACAGCGTGACCGCGCTGCCACTGGACCTGTTCTGATCGAGCATCCTCGGTGCCAGAGTACCGAGGATGCTATAAAAATAATAGCGTTCAGCGCTTATAAATAGGGCGCTGGAGGCCTATTTGTCAATCAATGGAGACCGCCATGTCCACCTTGCCCCCGGTATTGCAGAAGCCCACGCTTCCCGTCATCGGCTCACCCCTGTTCATCATCAGCAACCCCAAGCTGGTGATCGAGCAGTGCAAGGCAGGCATCGTGGGTTCCATGCCCGCGCTCAATGCGCGCCCGGCCGAACTGCTGGATGAATGGCTGGCCGAGATCACCGAGACCCTGGCCGCCTGGGACAAGGCAAACCCTGACCGGCCCTCGGCGCCCTTCGCGATCAACCAGATCGTGCACAAGAGCAACGACCGGCTGGAGCACGACATGCAGGTCTGCGCCAAGTACAAGGTGCCCATCGTCATCACCAGCCTGGGCGCGCGCGAGGACGTGAACCAGGCGGTGCACGCCTGGGGTGGCATCGTGCTGCACGATGTCATCAACAACAAGTTCGCTCGCAAGGCGGTGGAAAAGGGCGCTGACGGCCTGATCGCCGTGGCTGCGGGTGCCGGTGGCCATGCGGGCACCAAGAGCCCGTTCGCGCTGGTGCAGGAAATCCGCGACTGGTTCGCCGGCCCGCTGGCGCTGTCGGGCTCCATCGCCTCGGGCGGTGCCATCCTGGCGGCGCAGGCCATGGGAGCCGATTTCGCCTACATCGGCTCGGCCTTCATTGCCACGCACGAAGCCCGCGCCGCCGACGCCTACAAACAGGCCATTGTCGAGTGCACTTCGGATGACATCATCTACAGCAACCTGTTCACCGGCGTGCACGGCAACTACCTGGCGCCGTCCATCCGTGCCGCCGGGCTGGATCCCGAGCACCTGCCCGAATCCGACCCAAGCAAGATGAACTTTGGTGGGGGCGCGGCCGCCAAGGCCTGGAAGGATATCTGGGGCTGCGGCCAGGGGATTGGCGCGATCCACGAGGTCACCAGCGCGGCCGACCTGGTGGCGCGGCTGCGCCGCGAATACGAGGCTGCGCGTGCGCGGCTGCTGGGACAGTGATCCAAACCGCGGACGGCGGCGCACACGACGCATGAAACTGGCGCGCCCCAGGCCAGGGCTCCCGCGCAAGGGCCGCCAGCATTCCCAGGTGTGGGCGCTGGGAGCGTCCCCCTGCCCGCAGCGCGCAGCGATGCGAGAGCGGGGGGAAGGTGCGAAGCGCCTCAGGAGGGTGTTGTTTCATTCAGTCAGTGGCATGTAAGTGCGGGCGCAGACAGTGTCGGGGCTTTTACCGACCTTCAGGAGACAACCCATGAGCGCGCCCACGAATGCCATTGAATCCAACCTGGTGGAAAACCGGGTGTTTCCGCCTTCCGATGCCGTGGTCAAGGCGGCCCGGATTTCCGGCATGGCCGCCTACGATGCCTTGTGCAACGAGGCCAACACCGACTTCGAGGGCTTCTGGGCCCGCCGTGCCCGCGAAAACCTGCAGTGGACCAAGCCGTTCACGCAGACGCTGGACGAGTCCAATGCCCCCTTCTTCCGTTGGTTTGCCGACGGCGAACTCAACGCCAGCGCCAACTGCCTGGACAGGCACATTGGCACGCCGGTAGAGAACAAGACCGCCATCATTTTTGAAGCCGATGACGGTGCTGTCACCCGCATTACCTACAAAGAGCTCCTGGCGCGTGTGAGCCAGTTCGCCAACGCGCTGCAGTCCTGTGGAGTGGGCAAGGGCGATCGCGTGCTCATCTACATGCCCATGACCATCGAAGGGGTGGTGGCCATGCAGGCCTGTGCCCGTATTGGCGCCACGCACAGCGTGGTGTTCGGCGGCTTCTCGGCCAAGGCGGTGCAGGAGCGCATCATCGACGCCGGTGCCGTGGCCGTGGTGACCGCCAACTACCAGTTGCGCGGTGGCAAGGAGCTGCCGCTCAAGGGCATCATCGACGAGGCCCTGGCCATGGGCGGGTGCGAGAGCATCCGCAACGTGCTGGTGTTCGAGCGCACCAAGACGCCCTGCAACATGGTCGCTGGCCGCGACAAGACCTTTTCTGAGGTGCTGGCAGGTCAGAGCACCGAGTGCCCCGCCGTGGCCGTGGAGGCCGAACACCCGCTGTTCATCCTCTACACCTCGGGCTCCACGGGCAAGCCCAAGGGCGTGCAGCACAGCACGGGCGGCTACCTGCTGTGGGCCAAGATGACCATGGATTGGACCTTCGATCTGCGCCCCGACGACGTGTTCTGGTGCACTGCCGACATCGGCTGGATCACCGGCCACACCTATGTGGCCTACGGCCCGCTGGCGGCCGGTGCCACGCAGATCATCTTCGAAGGCATTCCCACGTACCCGAACGCCGGCCGCTTCTGGCAGATGATCGAGCGCCACCAGTGCTCCATCTTCTACACCGCGCCCACGGCGATCCGTTCGCTCATCAAGGCAGCCGACAGCGATGCGGCGGTACACCCCGCGCGCTCCAACCTTTCCAGCCTGCGTATCCTGGGCAGCGTGGGGGAGCCCATCAATCCCGAAGCCTGGATGTGGTACTACAAAAACGTGGGCGGCGAACGCTGCCCGATCGTGGACACCTTCTGGCAGACCGAAACCGGCGGCCACGTCATCACCCCACTGCCGGGCGCCACGCCGCTGGTGCCGGGCTCGTGCACGCTGCCGTTGCCGGGCATCACCGCTGCCATCGTCGATGAGGCGGGACAGGACATGCCCAATGGTTCGGGTGGCATCCTGGTCATCAAGCGCCCCTGGCCCAGCATGATCCGCACCATCTGGAACGACCCCGAGCGCTTCAAGAAGAGCTACTTCCCGGAAGAACTCAAGGGCTATTACCTGGCTGGCGACGGCGCCGTGCGCAGTGCCGACCGCGGCTACTTCCGCATCACCGGCCGTATCGACGACGTGCTCAACGTCTCGGGCCACCGCATGGGCACCATGGAGATCGAGTCGGCCCTGGTGGCCAAGACCGACCTCGTGGCCGAAGCCGCCGTGGTGGGCCGCCCCGACGACGTGACCGGTGAGGCCATCTGCGCCTTTGTGGTGCTCAAGCGCCCACGCCCCACGGGCGACGAGGCAAAGGCGATTGCCAAAGAGCTGCGCGACTGGGTGGCCAAGGAAATCGGGCCGATTGCCAAGCCCAAGGACATTCGTTTTGGCGACAACCTGCCCAAGACCCGCAGCGGCAAGATCATGCGTCGCCTGTTGCGCTCGATCGCCAAGGGTGAAGCCATCACCCAGGACACCAGCACGCTGGAGAATCCCGCAATTCTGGATCAGTTGGCCCAGACCAACTGATCCAGAACGGCGCCATGAGGCGCCCGCGCGTAGCGCTTGCGGGATTCGGGGGCACTCATGTCGCGTAGCGACGTGATGTGACCACAAAATCCCAGAGGAATATGGATCACTTGGCCCAGACCAACTGATCCAGAAGGGCGCCATGAGGCGCCTGCGCGTAAAAACACATAGGGTGCCCATGGCACCCTTTGTGTTTTTGCAGAGACCGTCCAAAGAAAAACCGCCGTGCCCGGAGAGGCTGCGGCGGTTTTTCCAAGCGCCTTCCGCCGCAGCGGAGGGCGCTGGAGTGAAGCAGTATTACTTCAGCGACAGAACCCAAGCCACCAGCTTCTTGGCTTCGGCTTCGTTGACCTGGGGGTTGGCGGGCATGGGCACGGGACCCCAAGCACCCTTGGTGCCCTTCATGACCTTGGTAGCCAGAGCATCCGCAGCGGCCTTGTCGCCGGCGTACTTCTTGGCCACGTCCTTGTAGGAAGGACCCACCAGCTTCTTGTCGACAGCGTGGCAGGACATGCAGTTCTTGGACTTGGCCAGCGCTTCGTCGGCCATTGCTGGAGCAGCGACGGACAGGGTCATGGCAAGGGCGATCAGGGTACGCTTCATCATGGGGGTTCCTCTGGTTGGGTTACATTGCTGATAATGAGATTGTAGTGAAGACGGTTGACAACCACAAAACCATACTGACGACATTTGAGGCAAATCATGTACCTGCTCGGCATAGGCATTCTTCTGGCGCTTCTGAAGTACCTCGAAATCGGCCCTGTTGCCCAGTGGTCTTGGTGGGTGGTACTGGTTCCTTTTGGTTTGACCCTGCTGTGGTGGGGCTGGGCCGACTCCACCGGCTACACCAAGCGCAAGGCCATGGAGAAGGTAGAAAAACGCAAACAGGACCGCGTGAACAAGCAGAAGGAAGCCATGGGCATGCGCCCGCGCAAGCCACGTTGAAGTGTCACTGGTCTTGTTGGCCGGGGTCTGGCAGCACTACGAGCCTGCTGGCCCCTGTTGCCTAGGTGTTATTGCAGACACCGATAATGGCGCGGCGCATTGCCGCGTTTTCGTTTTGTATCTCCCCCACGACTGAAGACCTATGCCCGAATACCGTTCCAAAACTTCCACCGCCGGTCGCAACATGGCGGGCGCCCGCGCGCTGTGGCGTGCCACCGGCATGAAGGATGCAGACTTCCAGAAGCCCATCATTGCGGTGGTCAACTCTTTCACGCAGTTTGTGCCTGGGCATGTGCACCTCAAGGACCTGGGGCAGCTCGTGGCGCGCGAGATCGAGGCGGCCGGTGGCGTGGCCAAGGAGTTCAACACCATCGCCGTGGACGACGGCATCGCCATGGGCCACGACGGCATGCTGTATTCGCTGCCCAGCCGCGAGATCATTGCCGACTCGGTCGAGTACATGGTCAACGCCCACTGTGCAGACGCCATGGTGTGCATCTCCAACTGCGACAAGATCACCCCCGGCATGCTGATGGCGGCGATGCGGCTGAACATTCCGGTCATCTTTGTCTCGGGTGGCCCCATGGAAGCCGGCAAGGCCAAGCTGGCGGTGGCCGGTGAGGCCACGTTGCAGTTCAAGAAGCTGGACCTGATCGACGCCATGGTGATGGCCGCCGACGACAAGGCCAGCGATGCCGATGTGGCCGAGGTGGAGCGCAGCGCCTGCCCGACCTGCGGCTCGTGCTCCGGCATGTTCACTGCCAACTCCATGAACTGTCTGACCGAGGCGCTGGGCCTGTCCCTGCCAGGCAACGGCACCACCTTGGCCACCCATGCGGACCGCGAGCAGCTCTTCCAGCGTGCGGGCCGGCGCATCGTGGAGCTGGCACGCCAGTACTACGAGCAGGGGGACGAGCGCATTCTGCCGCGCTCGGTGGGGTTCAAGGCGTTTGAAAACGCCATCACGCTGGACATCGCCATGGGCGGTTCCACGAACACCATCCTGCACCTGCTGGCCATTGCGCAAGAGGCTGAAATTCCCTTCGGCATGGCCGACATCGACCGCCTGTCGCGCACCGTGCCGCAACTGTGCAAGGTGGCACCCAACACCGACAAGTACCACATTGAAGATGTGCACCGCGCGGGCGGCATCATGGCCATCCTGGGTGAACTGGAGCGTGCGGGCAAGTTGCACACCGATGTGCCCACTGTGCACGCGCCCACGTTGGGCGATGCCCTGGCCCAGTGGGACATCATTCGCACGCAGGACGAGACCGTGCGCCTGTTCTACCGCGCCGGGCCTGGGGGCATTCCCACCCAGGTGGCCTTCAGCCAGAACAGCCGCTGGCCCAGCCTGGACCTGGACCGTGCCCACGGTTGCATCCGCTCCTACGAGCACGCCTTCAGCAAGGAAGGCGGCCTCGCCGTGCTGACTGGCAACATCGCGCGCGATGGCTGCGTGGTCAAGACGGCAGGGGTGGACGAATCCATCCTCGTGTTCGAAGGCCCGGCCCACGTGGTTGAGTCGCAGGACGATGCGGTGGAGCATATCCTGGCCGACCAGGTGAAGGCGGGCGACGTGGTGATCGTGCGCTACGAAGGCCCCAAGGGCGGCCCCGGCATGCAGGAAATGCTCTATCCCACCTCGTACATCAAGTCCAAAGGTCTGGGCAAGGTGTGCGCGCTGCTGACCGATGGCCGCTTCTCGGGCGGTACCTCGGGCCTGTCCATCGGCCACTGCTCGCCCGAAGCCGCTGCAGGTGGCGCCATCGGCCTGGTACAGAACGGCGACCGTATCCGCATCGACATTCCCAACCGTCGTATCGACGTGCTCGTCAGCGACGAGGAACTGGCCCGCCGCCGCGCCGAGCAGGATGCCAAGGGCTGGAAGCCCGCGCAGCCCCGCAAGCGCAAGGTCTCGGCCGCCCTCAAGGCCTATGCCAAGCTGGTGATGTCGGCCGACAAGGGCGCGGTGCGCGATCTGTCGCTGCTGGACGACTGATTGCCTGACGGCGCGCTGGCGCCATACACACGAACCCGCCGCGCACTCCACCGGCGGGTTTTTGCTTTGTTTTTGATAGCTGATAGCGCTTGCTGAATGGGCGTTAGAGGCTAAATTTCCCTTGGGTTCATGAAGACTCGGCATCCGGCATGCCTCTGTGCGCCGCGCCGTGCACAATACCGACCACCATGCTGACCTACCCCCATATCGACCCCGTCGCTCTGCAACTTGGCCCGGTGGCCATCCACTGGTACGGGCTGACCTACCTGGCAGCCTTTGGTCTGTTCATGCTCCTGGGCCTGCGGCGCCTGCGGCATGAGCCGTTTGCGTCGCTCACTGGCCCTGCGGCCTGGACGCGCAAGGACGTGGAGGACATCCTTTTTCTGGGTGTGGTGGGTGTGATTGTGGGCGGGCGTCTGGGCTACTGCCTGTTCTACAAGCCGGGCTACTACGCCGCGCACCCGCTGGAGATCTTTGCCGTGTGGCAGGGCGGCATGAGCTTTCATGGCGGGCTGCTGGGCGTCATTGGCTCCTTCTTCTGGTTCGCGCGCACGCGCCAGCGGCCCTGGCTGCAGGTGGCCGATTTCGTGGCGCCCTGCGTGCCCACGGGCCTGGCGGCCGGCCGCGTGGGCAATTTCATCAACGGCGAGCTGTGGGGGCGTTTCGCCAGCCCCGACCTGCCCTGGGGCATGGTGTTCCCGCACAGCGGCTCCATGCTGCCGCGCCACCCCTCGCAGGTGTACCAGTTCCTGCTGGAAGGGCTGCTGCTGTTCGTGCTGCTGTGGCTGTATGCGCGCAAGGAGCGCCGCCAGGGCCAGGTGGCGGCGGCCTTCCTGGTGGGCTACGGCGTTTTCCGCTTCATCGCCGAATATTTCCGTGAGCCCGACAGTTTCCTGGGCCTGCTGTCGCTGGGCATGAGCATGGGGCAGTGGCTGTGCCTGCCCATGATCGCGGGTGGCGCCGCTCTGTGGCTCTGGAGCGCCAAGCGCGGCTGACGCTCAGGAGCCGTCGCGGTAGAGGGCCTCGATCTCCTCGGCGTACTGGCGCTGCACCACGTTGCGCCGGATCTTCTGCGTGGGCGTGAGGCAGCCGTTGTCGATGGTGAAGGCGCTCTCCAGCACCGAGAACTTGCGCACATGCGCCACGCGCGCCTGCTTGGCGTTGACGGCGTCGATGCCGCGCTGCAGCTCCGCGTGCACCGGGCTGCTGCGCGCCCACTCGGCGGGCCCGCCGGGGATCTGGTGCTGCTGGGCAAAGGCCTGCAACACATCGGGCTTGAGCGTGAGCAGCGCGCTGAGGAAATGGCGCGAATCACCGATGACCACCGCGTGCTCCACCAGCGGCAGGTTCATCAGGTCGGCCTCGATGTTGCCGGGCGAGATGTTCTTGCCGCCCGAGGTGATGAGCAGATCCTTCTTGCGGCCGGTCACGTAGATGAAGCCGTCCTCGTCGATGCGGCCCAGGTCGCCGCTGTGCAGCCAGCCGTCCTGCAGTGTCTCGGCGGTGTCTTCGGGGCGGCCACGGTAGCCGCGGAACACGTTGGGGCCCTGGACGAGGATCTCGCCGTCGTCGGCGATGCGCACCTGCATGCCGGGCAGGGTCTTGCCCGCCGCACCCAGGCGGATGAAGCCGGGCAGGCTGATGGCGGTGGGGCCGCAGTCCTCGGACTGGCCGTACACCTCGCCGATCAGCAGGCCCAGGCCAGTGAAGAACTCCAGGTTTTCCACGGCAATGGGCGCTGCGCCGGAAATCAGGATGCGCGCCTGGTCAAACCCCAGCGCGGCCTGCACCTTGCGGTGCACCAGTTGGTGCGCCCAGCGGTACTGCCGGTCCAGCCACGCGCCGGGCGCGCGCCCTTGCAGGCGCTCGGCGTGCCAGGCGCGCCCGGTGCGCAGGGCCCAGCGCGCCAGCCGGGCCTTGACGCCCGTGGCGCCCGCCAGCTTGGTGGAGATGGCGGCCTGCATCTTTTCCCACACGCGCGGCACGCCGAAGAACACCGTGGGGTGCACCTCCTGCAGGTGCTCGCCCAGGCTCTCCAGCGAGCGCGCGAAGTAGAGCTGGTAGCCCGCCAGCGCGTGGTTGCAAATCGACCCGTGCTGCTCGGCGATGTGCGCCAGCGGCAGGTAGGAGATCAGCCGGTCCTGCGGTCCCACCTGGAACGCGGCCGACAGTGCCGCCGAAGTCCAGCTCAGGTTGGCGTGCGTCAGCTCCACGGCCTTGGGGTGGCCCGTGGTGCCCGAGGTATAGATCAGCGTGCCGATGTCCTCCTCGCGGATGGCGTCCATGCGGCGCTGCACCTCGGCATCGTGCTCCATGCCGCCCAGCGCCAGGAACTGCTCCCAGGCCATGGGCGCGGCCACGCCCTCGGGCACCTGCGGCGGTGCATCGCCCGGCGCCTGGTGCATGAGCACGGTGGCGCGCAGGCGTGCCAGTGCCCGGGGCTCTGCCGCCGCCTTGGCCCACTGCGCTTCGCCTTCCACCAGCAGCAGGCTGCAGCCGCTGTGCTCCACGATGTAGGCAATCTCGTTGGCCGCGCTGCTCCAGTAGATGCCGGCCGCCATGGCGCCCACCATCATGGCCGCCAGGTCCATGGTGGTCCATTCCGGGCGGTTGAAGCCCAGGATGCACACCGCGTCGCCGGGTTGCACGCCCAGCGCCACCAGCGCGCGGGCGGCCTGGCGCACTTGCTGGGCGTATTCCTGCCAGGTGGTGGGCTGCCAGCCCTGCGCGTCGCGCACGAAATAGGCGGGCGCCTGCGGCTGGCGCTGGCTGGTGGCCATGAAGCGGGCCGGGATGCTCTGGAAGCGCTGGTCGCTTGCGGCCAGCGGCCCGCTGTGCGCTAGGGAGGTTGGCATGCTCTTGTCTCCGTTTTTTTGGGGGCTGCAGCGTTGCGTGCAGGCGGTGCGCCGACCCCTCTGGCGGGGGGCTGTCGCGCGATTCAGGTCGGTGACTTCACCGCGCTACATGTCCTGCGCGGCGCACGCAACGGGCGCGGCCCAGGCCAGGGCTCCCGCGCAAGGGCCGCCCCGCCGCGCCGGGAGCGTCCCCCTGCCCGCATTGCCCAGCAATGCGAGAGCGGGGGGAAGGCCCGCAGGGCCACAGGGGGGTGTCGCTTCATGCCAAGCCCAGCATCTGGCGGGCCTCGGCGGGGGAAGCGATCGCGCGGCCCGCATTGCGCGCGCATTGGGCCAGCGCCTCGATCAGCACACCGTTGCCGCTGGCGCGGCTGCCGTCCGGCAGGTAGAAGGTGTCTTCCAGCCCCGTGCGCAGCATGCCGCCGAGGTCGGCCGTCTTCTGGTGCACGGGCCAGATTTCCTGGCGGCCGATCAGCGTGGCCTGCCACACGGCGCCGGGGGCCATCCATTGCGGCAGCAGTTCCAGCAGCCGCGCGTCGCAGGGCATGCCCGAGGCCACGCCCATCACCAGGTTGTATTCGGGGCGGCCCATGGCGGGCTTGAGCATGCCGTTCTTGATGTACATGGTGACCGAGCGCACGATGCCAACGTCGAAGCACTCGAACTCGGGGTGCGTGCCGCATTCCTCCATCACGTCGAGGAACTGCTGCACCTTGGCCACCGGGTTGTCGAACACCATGGGCGGCCAGGCCCAGGTGCCGTCTTCCTTGAGCTTGAGGTAGTTCAGGCTGCCCGCGTTGCAGGCGGCGATCTCGGGTTGGACGCGGCGGATGCAGGCGAGCGGCCCGCTGATGTCCTTGCCGATCACGCCGGTGGTCAGGTTGATGATGACACCCGGGCAGGCCGCCCGGATGGCGTCCACCACCTCCTGGGCCACGTCCGGGTCCCAGCTGGGCATGTGGCCCATGCCGGGCTCCTGCGCGCGGATGTGCACATGCATGATGCTCGCGCCCGCGTTGTAGGCGTCGCGCGCCTGCGCGGCCATCTGCGCGGGGGTGACAGGCACCGGGTGTTGCTGGGGGTTGGTCAGCACGCCGGTGAGGGCGCAGGTGAGGATGGCTTTTTCTTGCGTCATGCGGGGGCCTCTTCGGTGATGTCGATTTCTGCGAGCACGCTGCCGGCGGCAACGCTGTTTTTGATCTGGGCGTGCAGGGCCGACACGGTGCCGCTGGCGCGGGCGTGCAGCCACATTTCCATCTTCATGGCCTCCACGCACAGCAAGGGCTGTCCGGCGCTGACCTGGTCGCCCACGGCCACGGCCACGGCGCACACCGTGCCTGCCACCGGGGAGCGCAGCTTGCGCGGGTCCAGGGCCGGATCGTTCTGCGGGAAGGGCGACAGTTCGGCGAACTGGTGCACCGTGGCGCCCAGTGCCAGCGTGACCTGGCCACCCTGCATCTGGCACACGGCGCTGCGCTGCACGCCGCCCTGGCGCCAGGTCAGGCGTTCGTCCTGCCAGCGCACGGCGTCGAAGGTGAAGCCCTCGGCGCCCGCCAATTGCACCTGCACCTGCGCCCCGTGGGGGCGCACGCGCACGGCGCGCTGTTCGCTGCTGCCCGCGAGCACCAGCGTGGTGCCCCAGGTGGCCACGCTGTCGGGGCGGCGGGCGCCGCCTTCGCCAGCCGCCAGCGCGGCGGCCGCCAGGGCCCAGGCCAGCGCATCGGGCTGGGGGCGCTGCAGCAGGGGTTCGCCCGCCTGCTGCCACTGGTCGATCAGCGTGGTGTGCATGCGCGCTTCGCGGAAGGCCGGGTGGTCCAGCAGGTCGCGCAGAAAACGGGCGTTGTGGCGCAGGCCCAGCAGCGGCGCGTCGTCCAGCGCCGCCATCAGGCGGCGGATGGCGTCGTTCCGATCCCGGCCATGCGCGATGAGCTTGGCCACCATGGGGTCGTAGTAGGGGGTGACTTCGCCGCCCTCGCGGATGCCGGCGTCGATGCGCACCTCGCCAAACGCAGCCTGGCCCCGGGCGCGGCCCGCCAGCGCCTGCGCGGGGCGCCAGTAGCGCACCGGGCCGGTCTGCGGCGCGAAGCCGTCGTAGGGGTCTTCGGCGTACAGCCGCACCTCGATGGCATGGCCGGACAGCACGATGTCCTCCTGCGCCAGCGGCAGCGGTTCGCCCGCCGCCACGCGCAGTTGCCACTCCACCAGGTCCTGGCCGGTGATGCACTCGGTCACCGGGTGCTCGACCTGCAGGCGCGTGTTCATCTCCAGGAAGTAGTGGTGATTCTGCGCATCGACGATGAACTCGACCGTGCCCGCGCCCCGGTAGCCCACGGCCAGCGCGGCAGCCACGGCGTCTGCGCCCATTTGCGCGCGCATTTGCGGCGAGACCACGGGGGAGGGCGCTTCCTCGATCACCTTCTGGCGGCGGCGCTGCGCCGTGCAGTCGCGCTCGCCCAGGTGCACGGCGTTGCCGTGCGCGTCGGCGAAGACCTGGATCTCGATGTGGCGGCCGTTGTCGATCAGGCGCTCCAGCATCAGCGTGCCGTCGCCAAAGGCGCTGGTGGCCTCGCGCCGCGCGCCCTCGATGGCGGCTTGCAGTTCGCTGTCGTGCCGTACCAGGCGCATGCCGCGCCCGCCGCCACCCGCCACGGCCTTGACCAGCAGCGGGTAGCCGAGCTTTTTCGCCTCGGCCACCAGCGTGGCATCGGCCTGGTCCGCGCCCAGGTAGCCGGGCGCGCAGGGCACGCCGGCGGCGATCATGCGCTGCTTGGCCAAGGCCTTGTCACCCATGGCCTCGATGGCGCTGGGTGGCGGGCCGATGAAGAGCACGCCCGCATCCTGGCAGGCCTGGGCAAAGGCGGCGTTCTCGCTGAGGAAGCCGTAGCCGGGGTGCAGCGCGTCGGCGCCCGTGGCCTTGCAGGCGCCCAGGATGGCGTCGAATTGCAGGTAGGACTCGGCCGCCGGTGCGGGGCCGATGTGCACGGCCTCGTCGGCCAGCGCCACATGGGGGGCATCGCGGTCTGCGTCGCTGTACACGGCCACCGTGCGGTAGCCCAGGGCGCGGGCGCTGCGGATGACGCGGCAGGCGATTTCTCCGCGATTGGCGATCAGTATCTTGTTAAACATGCTGTGCCCCTTTCGCGGAGAAATCGCCTGCGTGCGCTGCGCGCACCACGCGATGTGGCTTCGCCGCTGCGCCGCTGCGCGGCTGGTCGCCCCGGTTCGCAATCAGGATTTTGGAAAAGCTCATGCGGGAACCCAGTGTGGTTTGCGTTTCTGCAGGAATGCGCCGGTGCCCTCCTGGCCCTCGGGGCCCTGGGCGGCGCGGGAGAAGAGGGCGGCGGCCTCATCGACCAGCGCGGCGGGAGCGCTCCAGCGTGCCTTGGCCATCAGCGCCTTGGTGGCGGCCAGCGCGCCAGGGGCGCAGGCCAGGATGTCGGCCAGCACGGCCTGCAGCGCGGCGTCCACCCCGGCGGTGGTCACCTGCTGGTGCACCAGGCCGATGCGCAGGGCCTGCGCCGCGTCCAGCCTGCCGCCGGTCACCGCCAGGCGCTTGGCCTGCGAGTAGCCCAGGCGCTCGACCAGGAAGGGTGCGATCTGCGCGGGCACCACGCCCAGCGAGGTCTCGGGCAGGCGGAAGCTCGCCGTCTCGGTGGCGATGGCCACGTCGGCCACGCAGGCCAGGCCCAAGCCGCCGCCCATCACCGTGCCCTCCAGCACCGCCACCACGGCCAGCGGCGTGTCGGCAAAGGCGGCACACATGCGGCCAAAGGCGGCGTTGACTTCGGCAACGGGGTCGGTGCCCGCAGGGGCCTCCATGGCGCGCATGCGGGCCATGGCCATGTCCTTGAGGTCGCCCCCGGCGCAGAAATGCCCGCCTGCGCCGCGCAGCACCACCACGCGGGTCGGCTGGGCGCTGCCCACGCTGGCTTCGGCCTGCGCCAGGGCCTGGCGCAGCTCCTCCACCATGGCCAGCGACATGGCATTGCGCACGTCGGGTCGGTTCAAGGTGATTTCGAGCACGGGGCCCGTATTCACGGCGCTAATAGCTATAAAACTCATAGCATTCATCCGATTCAGCGCTTCTTGCCGGGGAGGGTGCCTTCGAGCTTGCAGATGATGCCGAGCATGATTTCGTCGGCACCACCGCCGATGGAGATCAGGCGGCTGTCGCGGTAGGCCTGGCTGATGGGGTTGTCGGCCGTGAAGCCCATGCCACCCCAGTACTGCAGGCAGGCGTCCGCCACTTCGCGCGACAGGCGCCCCGCCTTGAGTTTGGCCATGGAGGCGAGCTTGGTCACGTCCTTGCCCGCCACGTACGACTCCACGGCGCGGTAGGTGAGGGCGCGCAGGGCTTCGACTTCGGTGCGCAGCTCCGCCAGGCGGAAGTGCACCACCTGGTTGTTCAGGAGGGGCTGGCCGAAGGTGTGGCGCTGGCGCGTGTATTCAATGGTCTGGTCGATCAGGTTGTCCAGCGACTGGAGGCTGCTGGCCGCGCCGTACAGGCGCTCTTCCTGGAATTGCAGCATCTGGAACATGAAGCCCGCGCCCTCCTGGCCGATGAGGTTGCGCTGGGGCACGCGCACGTTGTCGAAGAAGAGCTGCGCCGTGTCGCTCGAATGCATGCCGATCTTCTCGATCTTCTGGCGCGTCACGCCGGGGGCATCGAGCGGCACCATGATGAGCGACTTGTTCGAGTGCACCGGCCCCTCGCTGGTGTTGGCCAGCAGGCAGCACCAGTCGGCCTGCATGCCGTTGGTGATCCACATCTTGGAGCCGTTGATGACGTAGTCGCCGCCGTCCTTCTTGGCCGTGGTCTTGAGTGCGGCCACGTCCGAACCGCCGGTGACCTCGCTCACGCCGATGCAGCCCACCAGGTCGCCCGCGATGGAAGGTGCGAGGAACTCACGGCGCAGCTCGTCGCTGCCAAAGCGCGCCAGCGCCGGGGTGCACATGTCGGTCTGCACGCCGATGGCCATGGGCACGCCGCCCACGTTGCAGTCGCCCAGCGCCTCGGCCATGACCATGGAGTAGCTGAAGTCCAGCCCCATGCCGCCAAACTCGGTGGGGTACTTGATGCCCAGCAGGCCCAGGTTGCCCATCTTCTTGAAGAGCTGGTGCGCGGGGAAGATGCCGGCCTTCTCCCATTCGGCCGTGAAGGGGTTGATCTCGTTGGCGACGAATTTGCGCACCGTGTCGCGGATCTGCTCGTGCTCGGGGGTGAATTGCATGGTGTGTGCTCCAGATTCAAGAAAGGGTTACATGCGGGCGATGCCGAAGGTGTTGGGGTGCAGCACGCGCGATCTGGCGTCGCGGGCCATGGCCAGGCATTGGGCGAGCACGTTGCGGGTTTCGCGCGGGTCGATGATTCCGTCGTCCCACAGGCGCGCGGTGCCGAACAGCACGTCGGATTCAAGGTCCAGGCGGCGCTTGAGCTGCTCGCTCATGGCCTTGATGCCGGCCTCGGCCTGCTCGCCCAGGGGCACGCCGGCGCGCTCCAGCTTGCCGCGGCTGATCATCTCCATGACCATGGCGGCCTGGGCGCCGCCCATGACGGCGGTGCGTGCGCTGGGCCAGCTGAAGATGAAGTCCGGGTCGAAGCCGCGACCGCACATGCCGTAGTTGCCCGCGCCGAACGAGCCACCCACCACGATGGTGAACTTGGGCACGCGCGCATTGGCCACGGCCTGGATCATCTTGCTGCCGTGCTTGATGGCGCCGGCGCGCTCGGCCGCCGTGCCCACCATGTAGCCCGTGGTGTTCTGCAGGAAGACCAGCGGCGTGCCGCTCTGGTCGCACAGCTGGATGAACTGCGCCGCCTTGACCGAGCCCGTGGGCTGGATGGGGCCGTTGTTGGCGATGAGGCCGACGCGGTGGCCGGCGATGCGCGCATGGCCGCAGACGGTGTCGCTGTCGAAGGCCGCCTTGAATTCGAGGAAGTGCGAGCCATCGACGATGCGCGCGATGATCTCGCGCGCGTCGTAGGGCTCGCGCTCGTCGGCCGGGACGATGCCCAGCAGTTCCTCGGCGTCGTACAGCGGCGCGCGCACACTGCCGTCGGGCCCGCCGGCCTCGTCCCAGGGCAGGTGGTCCAGCAGGTCGCGGGCGATGGCGATGGCGTGCGCGTCGTTCTCGGCCAGGTACTCGCCCAGGCCGGTCACGCGGGCGTGCAGCTCGCTGCCGCCCAGTTCGTCGTCGGTGGTGTCCTCGCCAATGGCGGCCTTCACCAGGGGCGGGCCGGCCAGGTAGATGCTGGAGCGGTCCTTCACCAGCACCACATAGTCCGACAGGCCCGGCAGGTAAGCCCCGCCCGCCGTGGACGAACCATGCACCACGGCGATCTGCGGAATGCCCGCAGCCGACAGGCGCGCCTGGTTGGCAAAGCTGCGCCCGCCGTCCACAAAAATGTCGGCCTGGTACATCAGGTTGGCGCCGCCCGATTCGACCAGCGACACCAGCGGCAGCTTGTTCTGCAGCGCAATCGCCTGGGCGCGCAGGCCTTTTTTCAGGCCCATGGGCGCCACGGTGCCGCCCTTGACGGCGCTGTCGCTGGCCGAAATCAGCACGCGCTTGCCTGCCACCTGGCCGATGCCCACGATGGAGCCGCCGCCGAGCACGGACTTCTTGCCGTCGTCATCGTGCATCCCCAGACCCGCCAGGGCGCTGAGTTCCAGGAAGCTGCTGCCCCGGTCGAGCAGGCGCGCCACGCGCTCGCGCGGCAGCAACTGGCCCTTCTTCTCGAACTTGTCCTGCTTGGAGGCGGATTCCGCCACCACCTGGCCCTGCAGGGCCTGCACCTGCGCCAGCCGTTCGGCCATGCGCTCGTGGTTGCGGCGAAAACCCTCGCTGCGGGGATCGATCTGGGAACGGATCTGCGTCATGGTTTGAGCACCTCGGGCGGCTGGGCGCGGTGGAAGCCCTCGAAAGGTTGGGAGCGTTGATGGTCCAGGCTGGGGAACACGGCGCTGCCCAGCGAGGCCGCGCCATCGATCTGCACCGTGATGCCGGTGATGAAGGCCGCGCCGGGGCTGAGCAGGAAGACGATGGCCGCGCTGATCTCGGCCTCGGTCGCCAGGCGGCGCAGCGGCACATGCTGGCGCAGTTGCGGGATAAGCGCCTTGACGGCGCCGCCATAGCTGTCCATGCCCGAGGAGGCCACCCAGCCCGGCGCCACGGCGTTCACGCGCACGCCGCTGCTGGCCCATTCGAAGGCGGCGCTCATGGTCAGGTTGCTCATGCCCGCGCGCGCCGCGCCCGAGTGGCCCATGCCGGGCATGCCGTTGCGGAAGTCCGCCGTCATGTTGACGATCGCGCCGCCATGCTCCTGCATGCTCTGCAGGAACACCTCGCGCATCATCAGAAAGCCGCCCGTGAGGTTGTTGCTCACCACGGCCTCGAAGCCGCGCTTGCTGATGGCCTGCAGCGGCGCGGGAAACTGCCCGCCCGCGTTGTTGACCAGTCCGGCAATGGGGCCCACCTTGCCCACCATGGTGGCCACGGCGGCCTTGACGGCGTCCTCGTCGCGGATGTCGAAGGCGATGGTCTCGCACAGGCCGCCGTCGTCGCGGATTTCCTGCGCCACGCGGTCGAGCTTCTCCTGGGTGCGGCCGCTGATGACGACGCGCGCGCCCAGCGACGCCAGTTCGTGGGCCACGCAGCGGCCGATGCCACTGCCGCCGCCCGTCACCCAGAGGGTGCGGCCGGCAAACAGGCCAGGACGGAAGACGCTGTCATAGCGCGCGGCCGGGGAGGCTGTGTTCTGAAGTGGAGGAGTGGGCTGGTTCATGGAAGGTTGAAACTGCTTGGGTGACGAATTAGATGTCAACATGACGTTAACGTCAACCATATGTCTTATAGGTATTTTCCCTTGTCTATGCGTGATGAAATGGCTTTATGATGCACACCCTGATTTCTCTACACCTGCAAGGAACACCATGAACATCCAGGAATGCACCGAAGCCATCCGCGCCAAAGTGGGCGACAACAGCGGCCTGAACGCCGTGCTCAAGTTCGATTGCGGCGACGATGGCAAGATCGTCATCGACGGCGCATCCACCCCCAACACCGTGGACAACAACGACCGCGAAACCGACTGCACCGTGGCCATCTCGCTGGAGAACCTGAACGCACTGCTCACCGGCCAGCTGAACCCTGTCACCGGCTTCATGAGCGGCAAGTTCAAGGTCAGCGGCGACATGAGCGTCGCCATGAAGCTGCAACGGGTGGTCTGAACATGGCTGCAGGCCGCACTTCCGCGCAGGGCGACGCGCAGGCTGCAGCCACGGCGGCGGCCGCGCGCCAGCTGCTGGATGACCACAACAGCGACGACAAGCATTCGGAGCTGTTCGGGGTCACAGAGCTGTGCAACGCCTTTGACGTGACGCCGCGGACCCTGCGCTTCTACGAAGACAAAGGTCTGCTGAGCCCGCGTCGCATCAATGGCACCCGCGTGTACAGCCGCCGCGATCGCGCGCGGCTGGCGCTGATCCTGCGTGCCAAGGCCATCGGCTCGTCGCTGGCCGAGATCAAGCAGTACCTCGACATGTACGGCCAGGCCGGTGAGGGCCGCGAGCAGCAGCTGCGCTATGTGCTACAGCGCACCGACAAGGTCATCACCGAGCTGGAGCAAAAGCGCGCACACATCGAGAGCAGCCTGGCCGAGCTGCGCATCATCAACAGCAATGTGCGCCAGAACCTGGGGCTGCCTCCGCTGGACTGATGTCTCTGGACTCGTTCTGTTGTGGCGTCGTTGGCTTTTGGGCCTCGGCGCTTTTTTCTTTTCACGGCATCAGCCGCCGACCGACGCGAGCGCACTCCAGATCGTGTGCGTAAGCATGTCCGCCAGCGCCTCGCGCTCCTTGGGCGTGCTCTGTTCGTTCAGCATCTTGCAGAAGCTGCGCTCGATGGTCCAAGCCAGCATGCGCGCGAGACCAGCGTGCGCGGCCGGGTGGGCCGCGCCTTCCTTTGCGAGCTGGTCGAGCGTGCGCTGGATCTCGCGGGTGCGGTGGTCCATGAACTCGGCGAACACCGCCTGCACCTGCGGATCGTAGGCGGACACCTCGTTCATGGCCCAGATGGCGTGGCGGTGCCGGAACAGGATCTCCACCACCTCGCGCATGAAGGCCTGGAACTCGGCGCGCCCGTAGCTGCCGGACTTCTTCAGCCGAGCCCGGGCGGCGGTCTTGAGCTGCAGTTGCACCGCCTGCATGGCGTGGCTGACGAGCTGCCCCTTGTTGCGACAGTGCAGGTAGAAGGTGGCGCGCGCCATGCCCGCTTCCCGCGCCAGCTCTTCCACGCTGATGGTCGTGAAGCTCTCGCCGCGCGCGAGCAGGCGCTCGAAAGCCTCGACCAACCGGTCCATGGCGGCGGGCGGAGAGGTGTCGGTGGTGGCGCGGTTGCGCCGGGTGATGGAGGCCATGGGAAGCCGCGTAATTACACGACGGCCTGCGGATGGTGCCCCGGCTGCACGAACAGGTCGAACGCTAGCGGCGTGCAGCCGGGCTCGCAGCGGTAGGGCCGCAGGTCGCGCACGCCAGCTTCCACCAGCACGTTCTCGTCCACGCAGTGCCGGCCCGTGAAGGCGGTGCTCGGCTGGGTGAGGATGTGCCAGGCGGCGTCCGCCATGATCTCGGGCGTGCGGCTCACGGCGCGCGCCTGCGTGCCCGCGATGTGGCGCACGGCGGCGGTGTCGATGTAGGTCTTGGGCCAGAGCGTGTTGAAGGCGATGCGCTCGCGCCGGAACTCCTCTGCCATGGCCATGGCATAGAGGCTCATCGAGTACTTGGCCAGCGCGTAGGCCGGGTAGGGGGCGAACCATTCGGGTTTGAATTCGAGCGGTGGCGCCAGGTTGAGCACATGCGGGTTGGCCGCCTTCATCAGGTGCGGGATGCAGGCGCGGCTGACCAGGAAGGTGCCCCGGGCGTTGATGTTCTGCATCAGGTCCAGCCGTTTGGGCTCGGTCTGCAGCGTGCCCGTGAGGTGGATGGCCGAGGCGTTGTTGATGCAGATGTCGATGCCGCCAAAGCGCTCCACGGTGCGGGCCACGGCGGCGTCGATCTGGTCCGCGTCGCGGATGTCGCACAGCAGCGGCAAGGCCTGGCCGCCCGCGGCCTCGATCTCGCGCGCTGCGGTGTGGATGGTGCCCGGCAGCGTGGGGTGCGGTTCCGAGGTCTTGGCCGCGATGGCCACGTTGGCGCCGTCACGCGCGGCGCGCAGCGCGATCGCGAGGCCGATGCCGCGCGAGCCGCCGCTGATGAACACGGTCTTGCCTTGGAGGGACATGGGTTTTCCTTTCGGGGGGAGCTCCTGGCCGGAGCCTGGCGTGACCACTGTACAGAAACAATAACATGCAGTCTAGACAGTATGTCTATTTTGTCGATCATGGTACCAACTTGGCACCTTCGGCAACGCACAAAGGCCAATAATTACGGACAATGGCAGCGATCCTGGCACCGGCCGGCGCCCTGGACACCAACGACCTTCCCGATCGAGCCCATGACCACCGCCCCTGAATGGATCGCCCGCAGTGTTTCGCGCCTGCGCAGCTCTCGCACCGCCAATAGCGCCACCTCACCCGCGCAAGCCCCCAAGCCCGAGGCCGTGCGCAGCACGCACGAGCGCCTGCAGGCCACGCTCAAGCGCGGCAACGAGGCGCTGACGCCGCGTGCCCTGCGCCGCCTGCTGGCCGACCTGCAGGAAGTGGTGGCGCCGCGCGTGAGCGAGGTCGAGGGCGGTGCCCGGGCCCAGGCCGTGGCGCAGTGGTATGCGCAGGCCGAGCCCGAGGAGCGGCGCGACATGTGGCTGCTCATGAGCGAGCAGTTCGCGCCCGACGCCACGCGCTTCAAGTCGGCGCGCCTGCGCTACGAGGCGGCGGCGGGCACGGAAGAAGAGGGCCAGGCCGAGATCCATCTGCGCCGCGCCATGGTGTCGCCGCGCAAGCGCCTGCTCCAGCGCTTCGCGGTGTTTCCGCAGGGCATGCGCTTCCTGGTGGATTTGCGCGCCGAGCTGCTGCCGGCCCTGAAGCAAGACAAGCGCCTGCTGGCGCTGGATGCCGAGCTGGAGCAGCTGTTCTCCACCTGGTTCGATGTGGCCTTTCTGGAGCTGCGCCGCCTGTCCTGGGATTCGCCCGCCTCGCTGCTGGAAAAGCTCATCCAGTACGAGGCCGTGCACGATATCCGCAGCTGGGCTGACCTGAAGAACCGCCTCGACAGCGACCGCCGCTGTTACGGCTTCTTCCATCCGCGCCTGCCGGGCGAGCCGCTGATCTTCGTCGAGGTGGCGCTGGTGGATCGCATCTCCGACAGCATCACGCCGCTGCTCGACGAGGCGGCCGCGCCGTGCGATATCAGCAAAGCCACCACGGCCATCTTTTATTCCATCAGCAACACCCAGACGGGCCTGCGCGGCGTGAGCTTTGGCGACTCGCTCATCAAGCATGTGGTGGAAACGCTCAAGCAGGAATTCCCGCGTCTGCGCACCTTCGCCACGCTCTCGCCGATTCCGGGCCTGCGCGCCTGGCTGGGCAAGCATGCGGGCGCCTTGATCGAACGCCTGGACGAGCGCCGCCGCGCCGAACTGGGCCGGGCCGTGGGTTTCGAGCCGCCGCAGGCCTCGCACCTGCTCGCGGCGTTCGACAAGGCGCAGGCGCTGGACGAGCGCTCGCCCGTGCGCCAGATGCTGCTGCAGTGCGCCGCGCACTACCTGGCGCGCGAACTGCAGGACGGCAAGCCCGTGGACCCGGTGGCACGCTTCCACCTGGGCAATGGGGCGCGCGTGGAGCGGCTCAACTGGGCGGGCGACCCGTCGGCCAAGGGGCACAAGCAGTCCTACGGGCTGATGGTGAACTACTTGTACGATCTCAAGCGCATCGACAGGCACCGCACCCAGCTGGCCGAAGGCCAGATCGCGGCATCGCGCGAGATTGAAGGCCTGTGTGCCTTCCGCTGAAAGCGCGACAGGACCGGTTCAGAAGGAATCCATACACATGACAGCAGAAGTGGTGGCGGCCCCGGCCGCTGGAGAAGCCGGCGCGGCCGGCGTGGTGGTGGTGACCTTGCGCCACACCGGGCGGCTCAATGCCATGTCGCGCGCCATGTGGCGCCAGTTGCGCTCTGTTTTCGAGAGCATCCAGCGCAATCCAGAAGCGCGCTGCGTGCTGATCGAAGGCGAGGGCGGCGCGTTCTGTGCGGGCGGCGATATCTCCGAGTACCCGGCCTTCCGCTTTGACCCGGCGCAGCTGCGCGACTTCCACGAGAACGACGTCTGGGGCGGCCTCTCGGCCATGCTGGACTGCGACGTGCCCATCGTCGCGCGCATCGACGGCGCCTGCATGGGCGCGGGCGTGGAGATCGCCAGCTGCTGCGACATCCGCATCGCCGCCACGGGCGCGCGCTTTGGTGCGCCCATTGCGCGCCTGGGCTTTCCGATGGCGCCGCGCGAGGCGCAGCTGGTGGCGGGCGCCGTGGGCGAGCTGACGGCGCGTCAGATGCTGCTCGAAGCCGCCACCTTCACCGCGCCCGACATGCTGGCGCGCGGCTTTCTGAGCCGCGTGGTGCCCGACGAGCTGTTGCAGGCCGATGCCCTGGGCACGGCCCAGCGCGTGGCCGCGCTGGCGCCGCAGGCGGCGCGCCTGAACAAACAGATGCTTCGGGCATTAAAAGTGCCTCTAGCCCTTGATGGAAAAGCGCAAGCAGCTATTGAAAACATAGTGAACGGTGCATCGGACCCCTACGCCTACGCGGATAGCGCCGAGCACCGCGAGGGCATCAACGCCTTTCTTGCCAAACGTCCTCCCGCTTTCTGAGCTTGCCATGAACGCATCCCGCAACGACAGCCTGTTCGCCGCCCTGCGCGCGGCCTTTCCCGCCGACCTGGACGCCACTGCCATCGAGACCACGGCGCCCGATGGCACGCCGCTGTACTACACCTGGCGAGACATCGACCGCGCCAGCAGCCGCATCGCCAACCTGTTGGCCTCGCTGGGTCTGCCGGGCGGCAGTCGCGTGGCGGTGCAGGTGGAGAAGTCGGTCGAGGCCCTGCTGCTGTACCTGGCCACGCTGCGCGCGGGCTATGTCTTCTTGCCACTGAACACGGCCTACCAGAGCGCCGAGATCGAGTACTTCATCGGTAACGCCGAGCCCGCCGTGGTGGTGTGCACGCCGGGCAATTTCGGCTGGGTGTCGAAGATCGCCTTCACGGCCGGCACGCGCCATGTGTTCACGCTGGGCGAGAACCGCGATGGCAGCCTGCTGGAGCGCGCGGCGCACCATGCCGACACGCACGAGGCGGCGCGCAAGGGCGCGGACGACCTGGCCGCCATCCTCTACACCAGCGGCACCACGGGCCGCAGCAAGGGGGCCATGCTGACGCACGGCAACCTGCTGTCCAACGCGGTGATGCTGAATGAATACTGGGGCTGGCGCCGGGACGACGTGCTGATCCACGCGCTGCCCATCTTCCATGTGCACGGGCTGTTCGTGGCCATCCACGCGGCGCTGCTGGGCGGCAGCAAGATGCTCTGGCTGGCGAAGTTCGACCCCAAGGCCGTGATTGCCGCGCTGCCGCGCGCCACCGTGTTCATGGGCGTGCCCACGCTGTATGTGCGCATGCTGGGCGAGGGCGCGCTCACGCGCGAGGCCGCACGGAACATGCGCCTGTTCATCTCGGGCTCGGCGCCGCTGCTCATCGAAACCTTCCGCGACTGGCAGGAGCGCACGGGCCACACCATCCTGGAGCGCTATGGCATGAGCGAGACCATCATGCTCACCTCCAACCCCTATGCGGCGGATGCGCGCCATGGCGGCCAGGACGAGCGCCGTGGCGGCACCGTGGGCTTCCCGCTGCCCGGCGTGGGCCTGCGCGTGGTGGGGGACGACGGCCAGGCATTACCCGTGGGCGAGACCGGCAATATCCAGGTGCGCGGCGCCAACGTGTTCAAGGGCTACTGGCGCATGCCCGAGAAGACGGCCGAGGAGTTCACGCTGGACGGCTGGTTCAAGACCGGCGACGTGGGCGTGGTGGACGAGCGCGGCTACGTGCGCATCGTCGGCCGCAGCAAGGACCTCATCATCAGCGGCGGCTACAACGTCTATCCGGCCGAGGTCGAGGGCTACATCAACGAGCTGCCCGGCGTGGCCGAGAGCGCGCTGGTGGGCGTGCCGCACCCCGATTTTGGCGAGGTGGGCGTGGCGGTGGTTATTGCCAAGCCGGGCGCCGCGCTGCAGCCCGAGGCCATCGTGGCCACGCTGAAAGCGCGGCTGGCCAACTTCAAGATTCCCAAGCAGTGCTACGTGGTGCCGGAGCTGCCGCGCAACACCATGGGCAAGGTGCAGAAGAACCTGCTGCGCGAGCAGTACAAGGGGCTGTTCGCCTGAACGTCCGCAAATCCCCTAGAAAAAACGGGCCTTGAAGGCCCGTTTTGCTATTGAAAATATAGCTGTCAGCGCTTGATGGATAAGCGCTGTGGCTGGTTTTATCGCAGAACCAGCACCGGAATGTGCGAATGCGTCAGCACATGCTGGGTTTCGCTGCCCAGCAGCAGGCGCTTGATGCCCTTGCGGCCGTGCGAGGCCATGACGATCAGGTCGCATTTGTGCTTCTTGGCGGCGGCGATCACGGCCTCGGCCACCAGGTCGGACTTGGCAACGACGGCCTTCACGTTGACGCCCAGGGCCTGCCCCCGGGTCTTGACGCCATCGACTTCGGCCTGGGCCGCGTCGGCCCACTGTTTTTCGATCTGGCGCACATCGCTGGGATCCACGGGCATGCCGCCTTCGAAGTAGCTGCGTGGGTAACGCGGCACCACCTTGAGTGCCACAGCGCTTGCGCCGCATTGTGCCGCCAGCGTCAGCCCGTCCTGAACCGCCTTGTCCGAGAGCTTGGAGCCGTCTGTGGCAATCAGAATGCGTTGGTACATGGTGAATCCTCTGTGCTGAAAACCTTGATTAGAGTAAAAAACACGTGTTTTAAATTGACCGTGGTCAAATATCTGGAGGCTAAGTAACTGTAAGCTTGCCCCATGTCAAAGATTCTTGCCCCGGCACCGGATATGCGTCCTGGCGACCCATACCCGGCAAAGGGCGCAGATGCGCCGGATGGCTCGGCCGATGAGGTCTTGCTGGACGATCCGCAGGAGTGGCCGTCGTTTGGTCGGGAATGTTCGGTGCTGGAGGGGCGGGATCGGTATCCCGGCGCCTGGGAGTCGAATGTGGTCATTGAAGGCATGCACTGCGCTGCATGTGCCCTGACCATTGAAGAGGCGCTGTGCCGCGTGCCCGGAGTCCAGCGCGCCGATGTCAGTGCGGCTACCCAGCGCGCCCGCGTGGTCTGGCAGCCGGACCACACACGTCCGTCGGTATGGATGCAGGCGCTGCGCCAGGCAGGGTACCGTGCCTTGCCTGCGCTGGACGCGCAGGCGCGCGACCAGCGCCAGCGCGAGCACCGCCAGGCCTTGTGGCGCTGGCTGGTGGCGGGTTTTTGCATGATGCAGGTCATGATGTATGCGTGGCCTGCCTACGTGGCAGCACCGGGCGATCTGTCCATGGAGATGGAGCGCTTGCTGCGCTGGGCCTCCTGGGTCATCAGTCTGCCGGTGGTCCTGTTTGCCTGCGGCCCGTTCTTTTCAAGCGCCCTGCGCGATATTCGGCTGAGGCGCATCAGCATGGATCTTCCGGTGGCACTGGGGATGTTCATCACCTTTGTCGTGAGCTCGATCGGCACGTTCGATCCGGAAGGGGTGTTTGGTCACGAGGTCTATTTTGATTCGCTGACCATGTTTGTCTTCTTTCTGCTCACCGGCCGCTGGTTGGAGACGCGTCTGCGCGACCGCACCGCGGGCGCACTGGAGGCGGTGCTCAATCGCTTGCCTCCCAGCGTGTTGCGCCGTACCGATGGAGGCGATTTCGAACGCGTGGCCGTGCGTCGTCTGCAAGTGGGTGACGTGGTGCGCGTACTGCCGGGCGAGGCCTTTGCAGCCGACGGGCAGGTGACCGAAGGCCGCACATTGGCCGACGAGGCACTGTTGACCGGTGAATCCACACCCGTGCAGCGTGGCCCGGGCAGCAAGGTGGTGGCGGGCAGCTTCAACCTGCAATCGCCAGTTCTGGTGCAGGTGGAGGGCTTGGGAGAAGACACCCGGTTTGCCCAGATCGTCGCCTTGATGGAAAGCGCCGCCACGCAAAAGCCCCGGTTGGCACAGTTGGCCGATCGCATTGCGCGGCCCTTTCTGGTGCTGGTGCTGCTCGCAGCGGCGTTGGCGGCGGCCTGGTGGTGGCCCACCGACCCGGCGCACGCGCTCATGGTGGCGGTGGCCGTACTCATTGTGACCTGTCCTTGTGCTTTGTCGCTGGCTACGCCGGTGGCCATGTTGTCTGCGGCTGGAGCGTTGGCGCGCAGCGGGGTGCTGGTGCGCAACCTGCAGGCCCTTGAATCGCTCTCGCAGGTGGATACGGTGGTGTTCGACAAGACCGGCACCCTCACGCGCGACAGCATGACGGTGCAGGCCATAGAGCCAACCCAGGTGGGACAGGAAATGCAGGTGTTGGGAATGGCGGCGGCCATGGCGGCGCAGTCCCTGCATCCGGTGTCGCGCGCGCTTGTGCAGGCCGCGCAGCAGCGTGGAGTGGCGGGCCAATGGGTTGTTCGGGATCTGCAGGAACTGCCCGGCCTGGGGTTGCAGGCGCTGGTGCAGCAAGCCGATGGCACGGGCCCGGCGTGGCTGCTGCGACTGGGGTCGGCACGCCACGCGGGCTTGACGTCGCCGGAAGGCGGGGGGCTGCTGGATGGTTCGGGCAGTGTCTGGCTGGCGCTCATCGATGATGCCGGGCAATCCCATGAATGGGCGCGGTTCGTGTTGGCTGAGGATCTGCGGGCGCACAGCAGCGCAGCCGTGGCCGGGCTGCGCCAAGCAGGAATGGGCGTGTATTTGCTTTCGGGCGACCGCGCCGATGCCGTCGCCCGGTTGGCCGCCAGTGTGGGCATTACCGAGTGGCGTGCAGAGTGCGCACCAGCCGACAAGCTTGCTGCAATGCGCGCATTGCAGGCCCAGGGTCGCCGCGTGGCCATGGTGGGAGACGGGCTCAACGATGGGCCGGTGCTGGCGGCGGCGCACGCCTCTTTCGCCTTTGGTCGGGCAGTGCCGTTGGCACAGGCACGGGCGGATTTTGTGGTGCCTGGGGATGATCTCGGGCAGGTGGTTCGGACAATAGCCCTAGCCCAGCAAGCAGTAAAGGTTGTGCGACAAAATTTATGGTGGGCTGCTGCGTACAACGCGGCTTCCGTGCCCTTGGCAATCGCTGGCTACATGCCGGCATGGTTGGCGGGGCTGGGTATGGCGCTGAGTTCGCTTCTGGTGATCCTGAATGCAGCGCGCTTGTCAGTGATCCCTTCAGCGCCCCTGCCCCAGGCCTCGGATCACGTCTCTGCCCCCAGGGGCCAGGCGGCTTCTGCCTGAGTGCCCGCTGCAATTGGAATTGGTCTGATGGACATCCTGTATCTCTTGATTCCGCTGTCGGTGGTCTTGGTGCTGCTGATCCTGCTTGGCCTTTGGTGGGCCGTGCACAGGGGACAGTTCGAGAATGTGGAGCAGGAGGGAGAACGCATTCTTCGCGACGGTTGACTAGCATCAATAGCACTACCGTTAACGAGGTTATTATTTCCGAGAACTCTAAGAGGTAAGCGATGGATTCACTAACAAAAGCAGATGCTGCCCACTACAACGACACGGTTGTGCGGCAGTTTTCAATCATGGCCGTGGTTTGGGGTGTTGTGGGCATGCTGGTGGGCGTGTTCATTGCAGCCCAGCTGGCATGGCCAGAACTCAATTTCAACATCCCCTGGCTCAGCTACGGGCGCTTGCGCCCCCTGCACACCAATGCGGTGATTTTTGCTTTCGGCGGCAGTGCGCTCATTGGTACCAGCTACTACGTGGTTCAGCGCACTTGCCAGGTGCGACTGTTTGGCGGTCCGCTGGTGGGCTTCACTTTCTGGGGTTGGCAGCTGGTGATTCTGGCTGCAGCCATCTCCTTGCCGCTGGGCTACACCAGCGCCAAGGAATACGCTGAACTCGAATGGCCCATCGACATCCTGATCACGCTGGTCTGGGTGGCCTACGCCATCGTCTTCTTTGGAACCATCGGCATCCGCAAGGTGCGTCACATCTATGTGGCCAACTGGTTCTACGGTGCATTCATCTTGGCGGTGGCAGTGCTGCACCTGGTCAACAGTGCTGCGGTGCCTGTCAGCTTGATGAAGAGCTATTCCGCGTATGCAGGTGTGCAGGACGCCATGGTGCAGTGGTGGTACGGCCACAACGCTGTGGGCTTCTTCCTCACGGCGGGCTTCCTGGGCATGATGTATTACTTCATCCCCAAGCAGGCCGGTCGTCCCGTGTACTCGTATCGCCTGTCGATCGTGCACTTCTGGGCCCTGATTTTCACCTACATGTGGGCTGGCCCTCACCATCTGCACTACACCGCGCTGCCTGACTGGACGCAATCGGTGGGCATGGTGTTCTCGCTCATCCTGTTGGCCCCGAGCTGGGGCGGCATGATCAACGGTGTGATGACGCTGTCGGGCGCATGGCACAAGCTGCGTGACGACCCCATCCTGCGTTTCCTGATCGTGTCGCTGTCGTTCTACGGCATGTCCACGTTCGAGGGTCCGATGATGTCCATCAAGACCGTCAATGCCCTGAGCCATTACACCGACTGGACCGTGGGCCACGTCCACTCCGGCGCGCTGGGTTGGGTGGGTCTGATCACCATGGGTTCGTTGTACTACCTGGTGCCGCGTCTGTTTGGCCGCGAAAAGATGCACTCCGTCAAGGCCATCGAGCTGCACTTCTGGCTCGCCACCATCGGCATCGTGCTCTACATCGCCGCCATGTGGATTGCCGGTGTGATGCAAGGCCTGATGTGGCGCGCTGTCAACGCCGATGGCACGCTGACCTACACCTTTGTCGAAAGCGTCAAGGCGAGCTATCCGTTCTACATGATCCGTGTCGCCGGTGGTGTGTTGTACCTCACAGGCATGATCATCATGGCCTGGAACGTCTGGATGACGGCCATTTCGGGGCGCTCGGTCAACGTGGCCATCCCCGCCGTCAAGCCTGCTCACGCCTGAGATCGCGAGGAATACATTCATGTCTCAAAACCAACAATCCTCCAGCGGTTTCACCCACGAGAAGGTCGAAACCAACAACTTCCTGATGATCGTTCTGATCGTCCTGGTGATCGCCGTGGGCGGTCTGGTTGAAATTGTTCCGTTGTTCTTCCAGAAGTCCACCACAGAGCCGGTCAAGGGGGTGGAGCCTTACGCAGCGCTGCCGCTGATGGGGCGCGACATCTACATCCGCGAGGGCTGCTACAACTGCCACTCGCAGATGATCCGTCCCTTCCGCGCGGAGACGCTGCGTTACGGTCACTACTCGGTGGCAGGTGAGTTCGTGTATGACCACCCCTTCCAATGGGGTAGCAAGCGTACCGGCCCCGACCTGCACCGTGTGGGTGGCAAGTACAGCGATGAATGGCATCGCATCCACCTGGTCAACCCACGCAACGTGGTGCCCGAGTCCAACATGCCTGGCTACCCCTGGCTGGAGAAGAACCAGATCAATCCGGCTGATGTGGCTCCGCGCATGAAGGCGCTGCGTACCGTGGGTGTTCCCTACACCGACGAGCAGATTGCCGCTGCCGCAGATGAAGTGAAGGGCAAGACCGAGATGGAAGCCCTCATTGCCTACCTGCAGGGCATGGGACGCGCACTCAAGTAAGCGTAGAAAGGGCCATCATGGACACTACCACCATGCGCGTCATCGTCACGCTGCTGTCGTTTGGCTGCTTCATCGGCATCGCTCTGTGGGCGTATGCACGCAGCAACCGGGAGCGGTTCGAAGAGGCAGCCCAACTGCCTTTCCAACAAGAATGAAACCCACCAGAACGAGAACAAACCATGAGTGATTTCACCAGTAATTTCTGGTCGGTGTTTGTGGCCGGTGTCACGGTCATCAGCATCATCGCCTGTCTGATTCTGCTCGTTATTACGGCGCGCAAGAAAGTCGCTTCTACCGCGGACAACACTACCGGCCACGTCTGGGACGAGGACCTGACCGAGATGAACAACCCCATGCCACGGTGGTGGATGTGGCTGTTCGTGATCACCATCGTTTTCGGTTTTCTTTACCTGGCCATGTATCCCGGGCTGGGCAAGTTCTCCGGACAGTTGGGTTGGTCCCAGGTCGGTGAGTACAAGCGCGAAATGGACAAAGGCAATGCCGAGATTGAGCCTGTCTATGCACGCTTTGCCTCGATGAAGCCAGAAGAAATTGCCGCTGACGCGCAAGCCATGGCCATTGGCGAGCGCCTGTTCATGAACAACTGTGCGCAGTGCCACGGCTCTGACGCGCGCGGTGGCAAGAGCTTCCCCAACCTGACTGATGGTGATTGGCTGTACGGCGGCTCTCCCGAGACGATCCGTGAAACCCTGCACCAGGGTCGCATGGGCATGATGCCTCCCATGGGTGACGCGGTGGGTTCTGCTGAAAATGTGCGCAACCTGGCCCATTACGTGATGAGCCTGTCGAACAGCCCGCATGACTCGCTGCGTGCCAATTTGGGCAAGGAACATTTTGCGGCTTGCGCTGCTTGCCATGGGCCGGACGGCAAGGGCAATCAGGCGCTGGGTGCCCCCAATCTGACCGACGATATCTGGCTGCATGGCTGGGGTGAAGCCGCGATCACCACCATGATCAACCAGGGCAAAACCAACCAAATGCCTGCGCAGGCAGGCAAACTGACCGAAGCCCAGCTTGGGGTGCTGACCGCCTACGTGTGGGGTCTGTCGAACAAGCCCGGTGCCGCAGCCAAGCGCTGAATACAGGCCCCTCGGGGCCTGTCTGCGGCGCGCGCAAAGTGTGCAGGCCTTGTGCGCGTCGGGTTAATCAGGACGTAGTCCAATCCACTGCGTCTATTTCTGCACTATGAGCACTGCACCATGAATACCCCCAGCGGGAAACCCCGCAAGGTCATCCCTATCGCTTCGGCAGATCCTCAGAACGAGATCGCGTCACTGTACGAAGCGCAAAAGAAGGTCTATCCGCGTTCGATCAGTGGCTATTTCGCGCGCTGGCGGTGGATCTTGGTGTTTTTCACCCAGATTGTTTTTTACGGCCTGCCTTGGCTGCAGTGGGGCGAGCGGCAGATCATGCTGTTCGATCTGGGCGCGCGCAGGTTCTATCTGTTTGGTCTGGTTCTGTATCCGCAGGACTTCATCTACCTGACCACGCTGCTCATCATCTCGGCGCTGGCGCTGTTCTTGTTCACTGCGGTGGCCGGGCGTCTCTGGTGTGGGTTTGCCTGTCCGCAGACGGTGTACACCGAAATCTTCATGTGGATAGAGCACAAGATCGAAGGCGATCGCAGCGCCCGTCTGCGACTTGACGGCAGCCCGTGGACCTTCGAGAAGATCTGGAAGAAGACGGTCAAGCAGTTCTTGTGGATTGCCGTCTCGGTGTGGACGGGCTTTACCTTTGTCGGCTACTTTGTGCCCATTCGCCAGCTGGGCGGCGAGCTGATGGCGCTCCAGGGTACCTGGCAGATTTTCTGGGTCCTGTTTTACGGTTTTGCCACCTACGGCAACGCAGGTTTCCTGCGTGAGCAGGTGTGCAAGTACATGTGTCCCTACGCGCGCTTCCAGAGCGCGATGTTCGACCGCGACACCCTGATCGTCACCTACGACGAAGCACGGGGAGAGCCACGCGGCCCTCGCACCAAGACCGTGGACTACAAGGCCAAGGGTCTGGGCGATTGCATCGACTGCACCTTGTGCGTCCAGGTGTGCCCGGTGGGGATCGATATCCGCAATGGCTTGCAGTATGAGTGCATCGGCTGCGGCCTGTGCGTCGATGCCTGCAATACGGTGATGGACAAGATGCAGTACCCGAGGGGGCTGATCCGCTTCTCCACCCAGAACGGCGTGTCGCGCGGCTGGGGCAAGGTTGAGATTCTGAAGCGTGTGATGCGACCACGGGTGCTGATCTATTCGGGCATCTTGGTGGCACTGTCGTTGGGCATGCTGCTGAGTCTGGCCGTGCGTACGCCCTTCAAGGTCGATGTGGTGCGTGATCGCGCTGCGCTGGCGCGCATTGTGGCCGGAGGCAAGTTGGAGAACATCTACCGCCTCCAGATCATGAACGCCACGGAGGTCTCCCAGCATTACCGTCTTTCCGTCAGTGGGCTGGAGGGCGCGCAACTGGTTGCAGAGCCTGAGTATGTGATCGAGCCTGCGCAATCACGTTGGGTGGTGGTGCAGGTGCATGTTCCGTATGGCAGCCTTCCCGAGGGCTCGCACCCGGTGCGCTTCGAAGTCCTGGCCGTGGAGTCCGGTGCGAAGGTGCTTGAGAAATCCGTCTTTCTGGTTCCTCGCCAGTGAGCCCGCCATTCCCGTGACATTTCTGCCAAGGTAAAAGCATGGATCCCCAAAAAACTGAAAAACCGCCCCAAAGTGGCCCCTGGTGGAAACACGGCTACATGTGGATGGTCGTGGGTGGGCCGCTGATCGTTGTGGTGGCTGGGTTCACCACACTGTGGCTTGCGGTGCGCACGCCCGATCCGGTGATCGCCGAAGACTACTACCGCCGCGGCATTGAGATCAATGAGCGCCTGCAGGAGCCAGAAAAGAGTCTGGTGCCTGCGCTCAAAGGCCGCAATCACGCAGCCACCCCTGCCCAGGATCAACCTCGCTAGCCGCTGCGGGTGTTTTGTTCGGCAGCGCAACCAAGGAGACAAGACCGATGTGGAGCCAACGCCTGATGTGGATTGCCTGGCCCGCCTTTCTGATGGCGGGCGTTCTGGAAATGCTGGTTTTTGCCATGGTGGATCCGCACGACCTGCAGTGGCTCAATGGCGCCCATGTCGAATGGTCGCGTGAAGCCATCTACACTGCGGCCTTCTTTGTGTTCTGGATCATCACCATGGTGTCCAGCGCATTGACCACCTTGCTGGCAGCCTCGCCTTTCGAACTCAATCGATGTCCGGTGCCGACGGCGCAGCGCCCCGATGCCTGCCACAAGAATCTGCCCAAGGAACATTGACCTGCCTAGAACATGAGCCACTCACCATTCAGCACCTGCGATTTCTGCGACCAGCACAAGGCCGATACCTCGGGCCAATTCCGTGTCTTGCCCCCGGTGTTTGCCAGCTACGGCGCCAGGCCTGCCTTCGCTGGGCCTGTGAGTACCGTCAAGTGTTTCGAGGACAACACCCTCGTCAAGGCCGCCGTGGACTCGCCCGGCCAGGGCCGTGTGTTGGTGGTTGATGGAGGCGGCTCGCTGCGCCGGGCGCTGGTGGGAGGCAACCTGGCCGCCGCCGCTGCGCGCAACGGCTGGGCGGGCATTGTGGTGGACGGCTGCGTGCGCGATGTGGCGGAACTCAATGCCACCGGTGTGGGCATCCGCGCCCTGGGCCTCATGCCGCTGCCCACTGAAAAGCGCAACGAAGGCCAGCGCGACGTGGTGGTGCAGATCCAGGGCGTTCGCGTTCAGCCGGGCGATTGGCTTTATGCCGACGCCGATGGCATCGTCATCAGCGCTGCGTCACTGGCCTGAGCCCACGCGCCACGCCAGGCGCGAGGGCAGGGTGGCCAGCACCACGCTGGCCAGGGCGATGCCAAAGGCCAGCCACTGCGTGACGTTGAGGTGCTCGCCCAGCACCGCCACACCCACCAGCGTGGCGCTGAGCGGCAGGAACACCGTGAACACCCCGCCTTGTGCCGCAGGCACCGCCTTGAGTCCCGTCATCCAGAGCCACACCGTCCATACGCAGGCGGCCAGGGCATAGAACAGCAGAAGCAGCCACATGCCGATCCCCACACCGGCAAAGTCAAACTGCAAGGCGTGGTAGAGCCCCAGGGGGGTGGACAGCGCAAATCCCCACAGATTGATGAGCGAGGTGATGCGGCGTGGCCCCAGGGTTCCGGTCAGCTTCTTGCCAATCACCGAATACGCCGCCTCGCAGACCACGGCGCACAGCAGGAGCAGGTACCCTAGCCACACCTTGTTTTGAGTGTTTTCCGCCTCTAGGGCAGATGCAGTATGCGCAAGGCGCTCATCTTTTGATAGTGCAAACAGGACAATGCCCGCGACCGCCAGGGCCACGGCAAACCAGGTGCGCGGTGCGATGCGTTCGCGCAGAAACGCCCAGCTCATCAGCGCCACTGCGGCGGGAATGCCCGCCATGATCACACCGGCGGTCACTGCGCTGGTCAGGCTTACGCCGTAGATCATGCACACCGTGAACAGAAAATTGCCCAGCAAAGACTCCAGGAACAGCAAGCCCCGCGTGTGTTGCGACAAGACGGGCTCATCGGCCGGTTTGCGCAGCCAGTGCAGTATGGCCACTGCGCCAATGCCAAAGCGCATCCAGGCCAGCAAGAACACCGGAAGCACCGCGGCCAGGGGCTTGGACAAGGCCACATAGCTCCCGACCAGGGACATGCTCAGCGCCAGGCAGGCGTAGGCGGCAGGCAGGCTCGGAGTGGGGGTGGCGGGGCGGGTCATGGTGGGGTGGTCAAAAACAGCGGGCATCATGCCTGAAGCATGTCTGTGGATCGGCTCAGCTACGCGATAATTTTCATATGGCGAATAGTTGGTTTCGCAATACGAAAATGCAATACTTCTCGGCATCGAAGTTTTCTCAATATGAGAAATAATTTTTCACATTCAGAAACTGCGCAGATAAACCATTGATTTACAACACTAAAAAATATGTCTTGTATAAGACATAAGATGTTGCACAAGTCTTATAGAAGACTTAAAGTAGAGCCATGGATCGCCAGCACTGATGGCTACCGTTTTTCAATCAACCGATGGAGTGACTCCCCATGACAAACAAGACCCTGACCCGCGAACAGCAGATCGCCGCCCTGGAAAAAGACTGGGCTGAAAACCCCCGTTGGAAGCTGGTGAAGCGTGGCTACAGCGCCGCCGACGTGGTGCGCCTGCGCGGCAGCATGCAGCCTGAGTACACGCTGGCCAAGAACGGTGCTGAGAAGCTGTGGGCCAAGGTCAACGGCGGCGCCAAGAAGGGCTACGTCAATGCTTTCGGTGCCATCACCGCGGGTCAGGCCATGCAGCAGGCCAAGGCAGGTCTGGAAGCCGTGTACCTGTCGGGCTGGCAAGTCGCCGCCGACGGCAACACCTCCGAAACCATGTACCCCGACCAGTCGCTGTACGCCTACGACTCGGTGCCCACCATGGTGCGCCGCATCAACAACACGTTCAAGCGCGCTGACGAAATCCAGTGGGGCCGTGGCATCAACCCCGGCGACGAGAATTTCGTGGACTACTTCCTGCCCATCGTGGCCGACGCAGAAGCCGGTTTCGGTGGCGTGCTCAACGCCTTTGAACTGATGAAGAACATGATCGCCGCAGGTGCTGCCGGCGTTCACTTCGAAGACCAGCTCGCAGCCGTCAAGAAGTGCGGCCACATGGGTGGCAAGGTGCTGGTGCCCACGCAGGAAGCCATCGAAAAGCTGATCGCTGCCCGTTTTGCTGCCGACGTGATGGGCGTGCCCACCATCGTTCTGGCCCGTACCGACGCTGAAGCCGCCAACCTGCTGACCAGCGACTACGACGCCAACGACAAGCCCTTCCTGACCGGCGAGCGTACGCAAGAAGGCTTCTACCGCGTGAAGAACGGCCTGGAGCAAGCCATCAGCCGTGGCGTGGCCTACGCTCCCTACGCCGACTTGGTGTGGTGCGAGACCGGCGTGCCTGACATCGGCTTCGCCCGCGAATTTGCCCAGGCCGTGCACGCTTCTTGCCCCGGCAAGCTGCTGTCGTACAACTGCTCGCCTTCCTTCAACTGGAAGAAGAACCTCAACGACTCGCAGATCGCTGCCTTCCAGGAAGAGCTGTCCGCACTGGGCTACAAGTACCAGTTCATCACGCTGGCCGGTATCCACATCAACTGGTTCAACACCTTCCAGTTCGCCCACGCCTACGCCCGCGGCGAAGGCATGAAGCACTACGTCAACATGGTGCAAGAACCTGAGTTCGCAGCACGTGAGAAGGGCTACACCTTTGTGTCGCACCAGCAAGAAGTGGGCGCAGGCTACTTCGACGACGTGACCACCGTGATCCAGGGCGGTTCTTCCAGCGTGAAGGCCCTGACCGGCTCCACCGAAGAAGAGCAGTTCCACTGATCTGACGCGACCTGTCCCGGTGCCTGAAAAGGCGCTTGTCAAAAAGCCATCTGATGCTGCGGTGTCAGGTGGCTTTTGTTTTTGAGTAATGGCGGTGACGAACGGAATCTATACAAGTTGAAGTTGCCATTCTCGAACTACCTGACCCCTGAGAACCTCGGGTTGTTGATTCATCAGCACAACTGAGCCAGTGATCACGTCGAATACTGAGCCACTGGGTTGATGGATGTTCTGGCTACTCGGTTGTGGATAAGTCTATCGGGTCTGCTGCTTTTCGATCTCCTTT
>Ga0116193_1000302_pt1 | contig 48687 bp, 46 predicted proteins | sample AD_UKC115_MetaG_FD_89892 | JGI IMG/M metagenome (GOLD analysis project Ga0116193, IMG submission 89892) | Active sludge microbial communities of municipal wastewater-treating anaerobic digesters from Hong Kong - AD_UKC115_MetaG | ecosystem: Engineered > Bioreactor > Anaerobic > Digestate... | reverse complement strand
TCATGCTAAAAAGAGTAGCTACTGTAGCAGATGCAGTAACAACATATGCATCAGTAGATCCATGTTTAGCATGTGCAGAAAGAGTAGGTATCCTAAATATGGATACTGGAGAAACAACAATACGAGATATATTCTAAAAATAATTAAAAAATTGAAGATAAAATTAAGGTAAAGAAAATGAGTTCCATAATATGGTATTTATATGAGTTTGCAAAGAAAAATTGGTTAGAAGGCTTTGCCAATGCAAAATCCCATAAAGATATAACTGAAAAACCATCTAGATTCCGTGATTTTCCAACTATAGAAAAAGAAAATTGTATAGGTTGTGGATCATGTACTGCATCATGCCCCTCACCAACTGCAATAAAACTCATAAGAGATACAGACTCAAGTTCTGGAGAAGGATTAACCTATCCAATTTTTAATAAAAGCGCATGTATAAGATGTGGATTCTGTGCAGAAGTCTGTCCAAGTGACCCAAAAACAATACACTGTGGAGAAAACCATTATATTCATGATAAATACACTATCATACCAAGAGAAAAAATGTACATGATAGATGACTTCTTATGTATTGGATGTGGAAACTGTTACGATGCATGCCCAGTTGGAGCTGTAAAACTTGAAAATGGAAAATATGAAGTTAATCAATTCAAATGTATAAAATGTGGAAAATGCCAAGAAGCCTGCCAAGTTAAAGGTGCAATGAAAGGAATATACATCCACAATTTAGAAGAACAGAAAAAAGTAATCAATTTAACAGTAAAAACAATTGAAGAATATGTGGATGATCATAAAGAAGACTTATTGAAATTACCTGCAGGTAAACTATTAAAACTTAAACTTCCATTATCAAATTTTTGGAATCAAGCTTTAAGTTACTTAGACAATGAAGAAGAATGCTTATACACTATAGAAAATGCAACAGATCGTTTAACTATACGAATTATAACCTGGAATTCTGATGAATGTAAAAAATGCCAAATGTGCATACCTGACTGTCCAACCGGAGCAATAACCTTTGATAAAGAGAAAGATACCATAGTACGTGATAAAAATAAATGTTTAAGATGCAGTATTTGTTATCAAACCTGTCCATTTGGAGTTATAAAGTACTTCATAGCTAAAAATGTGTTAGATAAAGAAAAAAAAGTGATTAATATAACATGTAAACCATCCGATTTAGGTAATGATTTTAAACCAACAACTAATAATAATGGAGATAGTGCAGAAAATCAAGGAGGTATCTATGATGGAATCTTTGACTAAAACTCCAAGACCTTTAAGAGATTTCTCAGTTGATTGGGATATTGACTATAGTAAATGTATGTATTGTGAAGATAAACCATGTCTAAAAGTTTGTCCAATAGATGCAGTTTATGTTGATAATAAAGATAAAAATATTAAATTAGCAGATACATGCTTTGGTTGTGTATTATGTAGTGAAGCATGCCCATACGATGCTATTAAAATAAATAAAAAATTAGCAGACCCAATACGTGAAAACGTTCCAAATATTAACACAAAACTATGCAGAGCTTGTGGTGCATGTGTACAAGCATGTAAAACAGGTGCAATACACTTGGTAACTGAAGGCGATGGAGAATTCCATAGTAAAATTGACCCAGATAAATGTATAGGTTGCGGATACTGTTTCAGATCTTGTCCTGCAGATGCAATTAAATATGGAGAAATACTTCCTAAAGCTATAGAAGGTGGAAATGCAATAGCAATAGATCAAGATACATGCATAGGTTGTATGACATGTTTAAGAATCTGCCCATCTAAAGGTTCAATAACTGTAGGTACAAATAACTTACCTTATATTAATCCATCTTACTGTGCACGTTGTGAAGAATGTATGAATGTTTGCCCATCAAACTCAATAGATTATGTTATTCGCGAAGATGCATTTAAAACATATAATAAATTAAGAACTTTAGATTTATGTAAAACAATCCTAGATCGTGATTCAGTAGGATTATCTGCAGATGTAATTGCAGTTGACACAGTTCTTGAAGATATGAGTATGAAATTTGAAGATTTAAAAGGAAATGCCGTGGAAACTGCTGAAGATTCTGAAATATTACGAGTAGATGTTACAGATACTTTTAAAATGAATTTAAATTCTTATATCGATGATGAAATTAAAGTAGAAAAAGTATATGATTTAGTTCAATTTTACCCTCCAGACCGTGAGATAACAGTTACTAAAGATAACTGTATCGGTTGTGGATTATGTTTAGAAGTATGTCCTGTTAATGCAATTGAAAACAATCTACCAGAACCAATTGATATTGGGGAAAATTGTGTATACTGTGGACAATGTGTAGAAGCATGTAATTTTGATGCAATACATTTAATCGAAAGTTATTATGATGGAGAAGAATATAACTTATATTTCTGCAGACGAAATGTTGAAGGTTTACGTGATGGAAAATTCACTATAGAATCAGATAATTGTCAATCATGTGGAGTATGTGTAAAACAATGTCCAGTAAATGCTTTAGAATTAGTTAATGATAAAATTATTTGTACGCAAGAAAAATGTATTAGTTGTCGTGAATGTGAATCTTTATGTCCTGTTAATGCAATTAAAATTCAAATTAACAAATAAAAAAAAATAATTAAAATTATTAGTATAATGGAGTTGTATAAAAATTTCTAGAAAATCATTTATAACAGATTGTGAAGGACCTTTAACTTTAAATGATAATGCATTTGAAGTTGCAGAAAAATTCATACCTAATGGTGGTGAATTTTTTAAAGTTCTAAGTAAATATGATGATTGTCTTGTTGAAGCTAATCATCCTAATTATCATGCTGGAGACACACTTAAATTAATCAGCCCATTTTTTAAAGCATATGATGTTACTAATCAAGATTTAATTGATTATTCCAAAAAAAATATAGATTTAGTATTTGGTGCAGATGAAACTTTAAAATATGCAAATGAAAAATTACATTCTTACATTGTAAGTACAAGTTATGGACAGTATATTCAAGCATTATGTGAAAATATTCGTTTTCCTTATGAAAATACAGTTCACACACACTTAGATTTAGATAATATAACTATTAGTGAAGAAGATAAAATTAAATTACGAGAATTTCATGATGAAATTTTAAAATTAAACCCTGAAGATATTGATCAGTTCCATAAATTAGATGCAATATTCTTTGATAAATTACCAGAAATGGAAATTTATGAATTAATTAAAACTGTTGATACTGTTGGTGGGGAAGGTAAAAGACAAGCTGTAAAAAGAATACTTAAACGTGAAGATTTACCTGCTAATAGTTTAATGTATATGGGAGATAGTATAACTGATGTTGAACCATTAGAATATGCAAAAGAAAATGAAGGTTTAGCTATTGCTTTTAATGGAAATCCTTATGCAATAGAAGCTGCAGAAATAGCTATTATTAGTGATAATACAATAGTAACCTCATTATTAATAGATTTGCATGCACGTTATGATAATGATTATGTTAAAGAATTTGTCCGAAGATACTCTGAAAAAGGACATGCAGAAGCATTCTTCATAATGTTAAATGATGAAGAATTAGTAGTTAAATTCGATGAAGAATATCAGAGAAAAACTCTTCCAATTATAGAAATAATAACCGATGAAAATAAAGATTACTTAATCCAAAAAAGTATGGAAATGAGAAAAAATATCAGAGGAACTGATATTGGTGGATTAGGATAAAATAAATATTTAAAATAACAATTATGAAGGTATTAAATTATGGATTATAAAGATAAAGTAGATGATACATTTTTTGAATCAATGAATGGAAAATATATTAGAGCATTAATAACAGCGGAAGATTGGGAAACCGTGAGAAACGCTGCATATGATTCAACTTCAACACCAAGTGCAGTTATAGGTAGAGTAGAAGCAGGTGTTGAATCATTTGTTAATCCAAATGCAACTCCTGATGGACGTCCTGGAGCTATATGTCAATATTGGTTTGGATTAGATAATTTAGAAAAATTTGAAGTTGAATTATCTTATCGTATAAGACAAGATATCCTTGTAAAACCTTTCACAAGAATTTTTGATGTAACAAATAATCCTGAAGGTTACATTGGAATGATGAAAAATGTAGGACACTGTGGTGATGGTTTTGAATGGGAGATAAATGAATTTGACAGAAAAATGATTAATGTTCCTATTGCAGTACCTGATTTTCAAATAGAATCCCAATTTGGTTATGCTGATGGAATAATGGGAGGTAACTACTGGTACTTCTGCGAAACTAAAGAAGCAGTTTTAGAAGCAGGAAAAATCATAATTGATGAAATAATGGATGTTCCTGGAGTAATTGCTCCATTTGGAGTTTGTTCTGCTGCAAGTAAACCAGAAACTAATTATCCTTGGATAGGTCCAACCTCAAATCATCCATACTGCCCATCATTGAAAGAAAAATTAGGTGCAGAATCAAAAGTACCTGATGGAGTAAATTATATTCCAGAAATAGTATTAAACTCCGTAAACCAAGAACAATTAAACAAAGCAATCAAAAATAGTGTAGATGCAATATTGGATGTACCTGGAGTATTACGTATATCTGCAGGTAATTTTGGTGGAAAATTAGGAGACAGTACAACTAACTTATTAGATATCTTAAAATAAAACATTAAAGGAAGTAAAAAATGAGTGAGAAAAATAATGATTTAAATTTAAGATCTGATACTATTATACCTACCCCTGATGAAATAATGGATGATGATTTAAAAGTAAAAGTAATCGGATTTGGAGCATTAAATTTAGATAAATTATTTTATGTAGATACAATTGTAGGTCCTGATGAAGAAACATTCATTAAAGATGAAACTTCATCTCCTGGAGGATCAGCAGCTAATACAATGATAGCATTATCTAAATTAGGCATATCAACATCTTATATTGGTAAAATTGCAGCTGATGATGATGGTGATGTATTAGAAATGAATCTAGCGAAAAATGGAGTATATTTAAATCATTTAATTTATGCAGAAGAAGGACATTCTGGTAAAGTTTTAGGATTTGTAGATAATGAAGGTATTAGATCATTATATGTTGACCCTGGAGTAAATGATGAAATAAAAATTGAAGAATTAAACCATTATTTTATAAATCAAACCAAAATCATCCATTACACCAGTTTTGTAGGTGATAGTTTCCATGCTCAAAACGAATTATTAGATAAATTAAATGATTCTGTAATTTTAAGTTTCGATCCTGGAATGTTATATGTTCAAAAAGGAGTTAAAGGTTTACGTAATATTCTTCATAGAACTGATATTCTTTTAATGAATAAGAATGAGTTAATGATTTTATTTGAGGATTATTATAGGGAAAAATTTAACTTAAATGAAGATGATGAATTAACATTTAGAGATATTTCAGTTCATTTACTTGAAGATGGAATTGACACAGTAGTTGTGAAAAATGGTAGTAATGGGGTTTATGCTATAAATAGTCATCAAGAAGTTAAAATACCTGCTTATAAAGTTGAAGTAGTTGATACTACAGCTGCAGGGGATTGTTTTAATGCTGGATTTTTATATGGTTACTTGAAAAATTATACTTTGGAAAATTGTTGTAAATTAGGTAATTGGGTAGCAGCTTTATCTATAACTGAAAAAGGTTTAGATAACCTTCCTAATAAAAAGGATGTAACTGAATTTGAGGCATTATTTAAGTGAAAACATTTATTTCAATGAGAAATGATTTAATAGTAGGAGAATAAGACTATGGAAATAACATTTAAAAAGGACAGGGAAGAATTACAAAGAGAAATAGTCCTTAAATCAGTTGATTTGGCTGAAAATAAAGATTTTGAAGTAGATCTTGAAGATTATAATAATACTGATAAATATATTAGTATATCTCCTCGTTGTGTACGATGTGATTTATGTGTTGAAGAATGCCCAGTAAATGCAATCAGATCATCAAATTCTGGAATACGTGCAAAAATTTTAGAAAATTGTGTGAAATGTGAAATTTGTGCCCAAACTTGTCCGATAAGTGCAATTTATGTTTTAGAAGGAAACTCTAATGTGACTGATGGAGAAGATGTAAAATACACAATCAATGAAGTTAAAGTTCCACATAGAATAGTTAGAATGGAAGAGATTAATATTACACGAGATGTTTGTGTAATGTGTGGTACATGCACTAAATTTTGTCCAACTGAAGCTATACAAATGAGAAATAAGTCTTATATTGAAGAGAAAACTGGAGAAAACCATCCTGAAATGAATGATGACCAGAACTACCCATTTATTGATGAAGATTTATGTGTAGGTTGTGGGTCATGTGCTCATATATGTACTCAAAATGCAATTAATCTAAAACGTTATTTAGGTCCAGTTCAAATTTATAATAAAATTCATGTTGATGATGATTTATGTGTAGGATGTTTCTTATGTGAAGAAAATTGTCCTACAGGAGCTATAAAAGTTATTGATGGTAAAGCAGTATTGGAAGATGATAAATGTATCAGATGTCAAGAATGTACTATTAGGTGTCCAGTAAGGGCATTAGAGTTAAAACCAATTGGGGAGTAATGTTTAAATTTTTTTAGAAAAATTAGGAAGAATTTTTTTTTGAGGTAATAATAATGAAAGCAAATCAAATGATGAATGAAAATTTTGTATATGGGACAGTAAATGATTCTATAGTAAATATTAGTAAAACTATGGAAGATCATAAAACTTTCACATGTCCAATATTAAATTCAGATAAAAAACTATTAGGTTGGGTAACTAGTTTAGATATAACACGAGGATTACGAGAAAATAAAGAATTAGTGTCAGAAGTGATGCATCCATTTGAGGAGATATGGACCATTTATGAAGGTGAACAAGCACGTTTGGCTGTAATTGAAACTACTAATCGTAAACTTGTAAGTATACCAGTATTGAATAAGGATGATCAGGTAATAGGAATCATAAAATCATTTGATATGATAAAGACATTCAGTGATTTATATGATATTAAAGTTTATAAACTTTATGAAGCTATGTTGGATAGGCTTAAAGGAGTAAGCTGGCAAGATTTAATGGAGGCTTCTGCTGTAGTTTCAACTAAAGAAACTGGAATAAAAATAACTCCAGAAGAATATGAAAATAATATTAAGAGAGCAACATTTGGCGAAGCTATTTGGGCAACTGAAGGGTTAGAAAACTTTTTTGCAGGTTTAATAAGTGTTGGGGAATTAGTTATTGCTAGAAAAATAGGAAGAGCTAGAAAATAACTAAAATTTATAATTTAATTGGAATTTATAAAATGCATTTCATTTTTACTTTAGAAAATTCTATGCTTTCATTATGATTTTTTAAATTTTATATCCCTCAAATTTAAGATTTTTTAAAAATCATGGAATGTTTTTATATAATTTTTATTAAGTTTTATAAATTATTATAATAAATATATTATATATTAATAAAAAATAGGAATTATTGATTATTATGAGAACTTATAATGAATATGAAGGAAAAACTGTCCTTGTTACTGGAGGGGCAGGTTGTGTTGGTAGTAATTTAACTAAAGCATTATCTGAATTAAATGCTGAAAAAGTTATAATCTTAGATAATATGTCATCAGCTTATGAATGGAATGTGCCTGATTATGAGCAAATTGAACTTATTGAAGGGGATATTCGTGATGATGAAGTATTGAAAAGAGTGTTTAAAGAAAGTCCTGATATTGTTTTCCATTTAGCTGCTCATTTTGCTAATCAAAATAGTGTTGATATGCCAGAAACAGATTTAGAAGTTAATGGTTTAGGTATGTTAAAAGTTTTACAATACTCCCAACTAACAAATGTTGATCGTTTCATATTCTCAAGTAGTGGATGCGGAGTCTATGGTTTAGATAGTAAAATGCCATTTAAAGAAGATGACATTTCAATTTCCTTACACACTCCTTACCAAGTAACAAAATTATTAGGTGAATTATATACTAATTACTTCCATAACTTATATAACTTACCAATTGTAAATGCAAGATTCTTCAACGTATTTGGACCAGGTGAAGTACCAGGAAAATACAGAAATGTAATACCAAACTTTTTCTATTGGAGTATGAACAACCTCCCATTACCAATCACAGGAGACGGAACAGAAACTCGTGACTGGACATTCGTAGAAGACATAGTAAGCGGATTACTCGCAATGGGAATAGAAGAAGAAGCAATAGGAGAAGCAATAAACCTCGGATCTGGACAAGACCACAGAGTAATCGACATGGCAAACCGTGTAAACGAATTAACCGGAAACACTGAAGGAATAGCATATGCACCACGCCGAAACTGGGATGCAAAAACAAAATTATTAAGTTCAATAGATAAAGCAAAAGACATTCTCGGATACAAACCAACAACAAGCTTTGATGATGGACTTATTAGAGTACACAAATGGTTTACAGATAACTGGGAAAATATAGATGCATGCGCAGAATTTGATAAAGAAGGAAAATTATAAAAAAAATATAATTCCTTTTTTCTATTTTTTATTTATACCCTCATAATGAGCATTACACTTGCTACAAGATTCACTATTAAAACTAATAACCCCACCACAATTAGAACAAGTATACTTCTCCAAATCCTGACTCATTATTTTACCAATACCAGTACCATCTAATCTTTTACAATTACCAATAGTACTAAGATTATATCTTTTAACAGAATTCTTATCATGCTTTTTAATAAGCTTACAAGGAAATTCACTACAACGTTGACAATACTTAAAATTCTTCTTATCAAAACAAGCTTTAATCTTACACTTTAAACTACTTTTACTTTTACCAGAATCACTTATTCTACAACCTGGACAAGCATTATCTTCTTTCAAATGTTTTTCACATAAAAAACAATTAAATCCACAAGGTGCAAAATATTCATTTTCAATCTTCTCAGGCATTAACATAAAAATAATCATTCCTTAATAAACTTTTTAATAATCCACAATTAAACTATCTTTCTTCTTATTAATTATCTTTCCAACTTTCAAAAGAATAATTCCCACAATAACAATAACAATAAAACTAACAAACATAAAAGCAATAAAATTACCAAATCCTATTCTACTATAATCTAAGAAAAAATAAGGATATAATGAGGGTGTTTTAACATCCAATCCCATAAATATTCTAGTTTTAAAAATAAAAGCTCTACCATAAATCAAAACCAAATATAATATAAAAGGTATTAATGTATAAGAAATTGATTTAAAAGATAAATTATCCTTCTTAGCAAATAATAACCAATCAACAATATACAATATTGGAACTAAACAATGAAATAGTAAATTTTTACACCCATAAGTAGTTAAACTAAAACCTGCTGTTGGAAATATTATAAAATTAAAAGTGAATGCTACAACAAAAATTGACACAGTAATAATATATTTATAAATATTTAAACGATTTTCTCTAGAAACGGAGTATTTTTTATGAAGTAAATCTTTATATAAAAAGAATGCAGCACTAATAATACAAACAGTATTAGTAAGTATAGTATAATAAAAAAAATTAGTAGCAAGGTCTCCATTTTTCACATTAAAACAGAATATACCTATTAAACCTAAAATTATCACAAGTGTCTTAAATATATTAGAAATGATCTCATTATTTTTCATAAAAAAACTTCCCACAATTTTAAAAAAATGTTTTAATATATTATAATTAAATTTTCATACTATTAAATATATAATTAATTTCTTAAATTTAAAAAGTATAATAAAAATATACAAATATAATTAATTAAATAATAAATATTACAAAAAAATAGTAAAAAGGTTTATATTATATGAAAATTTTAGTAGTACAAGAATCAGACTGGTTAGAAAGAAATCCTCACCAACAACACCATTTAATGGATAGGATGGATGCAAGAGGTCATCAAATAAAAGTAATCGACTACCCAATTGACTGGCCAAAAGATACAGAAAATAAAGGATTAAAATTTAATCGAGAAGTCCACAATAATGTATGTAAAGTAAACCCACATACTAATATAACAGTTATCCGTCCAAGTTTCATTAAAATTAAAGGTCTAAACTATGCAAGCTTATACTTCTCACATAAATCAGAAATAGAAAAACAAATCAAAGAATTCCAACCCGATGTAATTGTAGGATTAGGCTTACTAAACTCATACACTGCAAGTAAATTAGCTAAAAAATATAATATACCATTTGTTTACTATTTAATAGATAATTTATATGCTCTTATACCTGAAAAAATATTCCAAGGATTAGGTAAACAAGTATTCCAAAAAGCACTGAAAAATTCAGATCTTGTAATAACAATAAATCAAAAACTATCCGAACTAGCAATATCCCTGGGAGCAAAACCAAATGAAACAATATTAATTGATGCAGGAATCGATTTCAACAATTATAACCCAGATTTAGATGATACAAATATTAGAAAAGAATACAATATCTTACCTGATGATATAGTGCTATTTTTCATGGGATTCATCTATGATTTTGCAGGAATGAAAGAGTTAGCTAAAAAATTAGGCGAAAATAAAGAACAATATCCTAAAATGAAAATATTAATAGTTGGAGACGGAGATGCATATGAAGAATTATTAAAAATTCAAAAAGATTATGCCCTTGAAGACCAATTAATTTTAACAGGAAGACAACCCTATACTAAAATCCCAGAATTTTTAGCATCTGCAGATTTTTGCCTACTTCCAGCATATATCCATGAAGAAATAATGCAAGATATTGTCCCAATTAAACTTTATGAATATTTAGCTATGAGAAAAGTAGTAATTGCCACAAAATTGCCTGGAATAAATAAAGAATTTGGTGAAAATAATGGAATAGTTTATGTGGAAAGTGCAGATGAAGTATTAAATTGTGCACAGGAAATTTTAAATAATGGAACATATGAAGATATGGCTCAATCCGGTAGAGAATATGTTAAATCTAATGATTGGGAAGCTATAGTTGATAAATTTGAAAATACACTTAATAATTTAATAGAAAAATTTTAATGAAAGATTTTATATTTAATAAAAATTAATATAATAAACAATAAATTTATTTAAAAAGGTGAAGAATAAAATGAAAGATGAAGTATTTTATGGAAAAGGAATGGAAAAAGTTAAATCTGAAGATGAAGAATTATATCAAGCTATTGTAAGTATAAACGATTCAGTTTGGAATGGGAAAGTTTTAGATTACAAAACCCAAAAACTCATAGCTATAGGTATTGCAGCATCTAATGCAGATACACGTGCTATTAAAAAACAAATGACAAGTGCTAATAAAGAATTAGGTATAACTCGTGATGAAATACTTGATGTATTAAAAGTAGTACTTCTAACCTCTGGAATGCCACCATTCAACAAAGCATTACAAATATTAAATGAAGTATTTGAATAAAATCTTTTTTTCTTTTAATCCTCCACTAAATTGGAGGAATTATTATACATTTTTTTTTAAATTAAAAACAAAGGGGGTTTTTAAGGTCAATGAGTTTAGTAGATCATACACAGAGTGTAGTAGTACCTTATAATATTGATAATACTTTTCAAGCTACAAAAAATGCAATTTATAAATTAAATGATTATAAAATTGATAGTTTTAATGAAATCATGCATACTTTTAATTTAAAAGCAGGAGTGGGCTTGTGGAGTTGGGGAGAGAATATAACTCTCACTTTAACAGAAAATAATAATGGAGAAACAATTATCAATATTTTATCCACACCAAAAACAGGTATAATGTTTGGAGGAGCTATGGATATGGGTAAAAATCGTAAAAATATTCAAAATTTATATAATGCTATTTCTCAGGAACTATTATCCTACCCTCAAATAAATCAACAAATCCAACAAAATACTAAGGATAATACTAAATTTTGCACTCAATGCGGTGCTCAATTATCCATGGATGCTAAATTCTGTAGTAATTGTGGATTTAAAACTAATTAATCTTATTTTTCTTCAGGTTTTTTAAATTTAATTTCTAAACTTACACCTTTATCTGGTTTTAAATCAGTAAAAGTACCCTCAATTTGTTGAGTTAAACTATTTATTATAGTTAAACCTAAACTTGGACTATTATAAATATCCAAACCTTCAGGGAATCCTACACCATCATCACTTAAAGTTAAATTTATACAGTCACCATCTGTTTTAAGATTTATATAAATATTTCCTTCAATTTCATCAGGGAAAGCATATTTAATACTGTTAATAATAACTTCATTAATCATCAAACCTAAGGGTATTGTAGTGTCCATATTTAGCATGATTTCTTCCACATCTACATGAGGTGTGATATTGGATGCATTATATAAACTTAAAAGACTTGAAACTTCATCAGTAATATAATCCCTAATATTTATACTAGAAAGAGTACTGGATTTATATATTTTTTCATGAATTAATGCCATAGTTTTTATTCTACTTTTTGTTGATTCAATAAGTTCTAAAGGATTATCTTTATCAAAACGTGAATCAAGACTCAAAAGACTTAATATAATTTGTAAATTGTTTTTAACCCTATGATGAACTTCTTTTAATAGAATTTCTCTATCCTGTAAAGCTTCTTCTAATTTTAAGTGGGATTCTGTTATATCAGTTATATCTTGTATGTATGCTTGTGTAATAATAGTTCTATCAAATAATTCAATAGGATTATATTGAAGATAATTAGAGAGATATTTAGTTTCTCCTTTATTATTAATTATTTTAATTGTATCTTCAAAAATTCCATCATTTTTTTCTGCAATTTTAATTCTATTATCCCATTTTTCCTTATCTTCATCACTTATAAACAATTTAATTAAATCAGTTTTATCATCGTAATCGTCTTTTTTAATTCCAAGAATTTGATAAAATTCATTAGTCCAATAATAAGTTTTGTCTTTAAAAAGATTTCCTATTGCAAGTTTCACACGACTTTGTAAAATACCTAAGTTTTCTTGAAGTAAAATTGCTTGTTGCTCATTTTGTTTAGTTTTAGTAATGTCCTGATTACTAAATAATGCTGCAGGCCTATCATTATATACTGTTGGAGTTACAACAGTTCTTAACCAATGTATATTCCCTTTAGTATCTGTAAATTTAATATTACCTGTATATAAACTTCTTTCACGATTAATAACTTCTTTAAATATTTTTTCTAATTCTTCTTTTTTATAATGTTCAGATTTAAAACTTAAACTAAAAATATCTAAATTTAAAGAATCTTCCAAAGATAATGCAAAGATTTTGGTCTGATTTTCATTACATTTTTGTATTTTTTGATCTTGAAGAATAAATAATCCATTATGTGAACTTTCAAATAAGAAATCAGTATGAATTATATTTAAGTCACAAGTGTCAGTTTTGTTTGTGAAAATGTAAATTTTACCATCAATATAAAATATTTTCTTTTTAAAACAATTAACTAAATATTCATCAGAATATAAACTTATAGTAAATTCAAGAGGTTTATTAGTTTTTATAACTTTTTTCATTAATTCTTCAAATTTTAAATTAACTAATACTGGGCTTGCTTCATCAAAGTATCTTCCTTCTATATCTTTTTTATCTAACTGGGAATATGCAAGTCCATTTCTACTAATTTGTTCAATAATGAATCGATTCCCATTATTCACAGGGGATAATATATCAGATCCTTGATCTATAAAATCAAATACTTCTTTAAGAGGGGATGATTTAACATCACATACTTTTTCTGCTTTTATAAATAAAGAATTTTTGATTTCACTTTTGGAAATCATTTTTCCTCTTTCATCTTTTACTATTAATGTTTCCATTTTCCTTTCCTCTAGCATTATCTGAATTAATTTTATGTTTTTATTTAATTATATATATATTTTATTAAACAATAATTTTAAACATTAAAAATAATCTTTTTATAAAATAAAATAGTAAAGTAATAATTAGATTATTTAAAAAAATTTATTTTAAATTAAGATTTTATTTAGTTTTAAGTTAGGAGAAATATTAATGAAAATGTGGGATGAAGATTTAGAAACCATGCCAAGAAGTGACTTAAAAGAGTTACAGTTAAAAAAATTACAAAATACCGTAAGTCAAGCTTATGAACATGTACCATATTATCATAAAAAGTTCAATGAAGTAGAGTTATATCCTGAAGATATAGAAACTTTAGAAGATATAAATAAAATACCATTTACTACTAAGGATGATTTACGTGAAAGTTATCCATATGGAATGTTTGCAGTTCCTAAAAAAGAAATAATAGAAATTCACTCATCATCTGGTACTACAGGTAAACCAGTTGTTTCAGGTTACACTCGTAAAGATATGGATAATTGGGGACGCGTAATGGCACGTGGATTAACCGGAATGGGGCTTAATGATGAGGATATTTTACAAAATACTCATGGATATGGATTATTCACTGGAGGATTTGGAGTTCATTATGGGGCTCAAAAAATAGGAATAACCGTAATCCCAATTAGTACTGGTCAAACTAAACGTCAAATTGAAATTATGAATGATTTTGATATTACTGGTTTAATATTTACTCCTTCATATGGTTTACATATGGCTGAAGTCGCTAGAGAAGAAGGAATTAATCCAAAACAATTAGGAATCAAATCTATTGGTTTTGGTGCTGAAATGTGGACTGAAGAAATGAGAGATCGTATAGAAGAAGAATTCAATACTAAAGCATATAATATTTATGGTTTAACTGAAATCATGGGTCCAGGTATTGGAGTTGAATGTCAAGCACAAAAAGGATTACATATAGCAGAAGACTACTTCTACCCTGAAATTATTGACAGTAAATCTGGAAAAAAATTACCTGAGGGTGTTGAAGGAGAATTAGTTTTAACTAATCTAGAACGTGAAGGAATGCCTATTCTCAGATTCCGAACAAAAGATATCACTGCACTTCATTATGAAAAATGTGAATGTGGACGTACATTCGCAAGAATGGAACGTATTAAAGGAAGATATGATGATATGATAAAAGTTAAAGGAGTTTCTGTATTCCCATCACAAATCGAAAAAGCTTTACTTAAAGTAAGTCAAGTAGAACCTCATTATCAAATTATTGTAACTCGTCCAGATATTATGGATCAAATGGAAATTAAAGTAGAAACATCACCAGAACTTTTCAGTGATGATATAACTCAAATGGTAAACCTCCAAAAAACTATAGGGGATTATGTTCAAAATGAAATTGGTTTAAGAGCAAAAATTACTCTTGTAGAACCACATACACTTCCACGTTTTGAAGGAAAAGCAAAACGAGTATTAGATAAAAGAAACTTTAATTAAAGAAAATAATTTAATAGGAGGAAATTTTTAATGTCAGATAAAATGATTAATCAATTAAGTATATTTTTAGAAAATAAAACAGGACGTTTATATAAAGCATTAGATGTTTTAGCTCAATCAGATATTAATATCAGGGCTTTAAGTTTAGCGGATACTTCTGATTTTGGTATTTTAAGATTAGTTGTAAATGATCCTGAGAAGGGTAAAGAATGTTTAGAAAATAATAATTTTACTGTAAAAGTCACTCCTGTTGTGGGAGTTCAATTAGATGATACTCCTGGAGGTTTAAGTAAAATATTAAAAATTGTGCAAGATAATAGTATGAACCTTGATTATTTATATGCTTTCACACATGAAAAATCTGAAAAAGCAATACTTCTCTTATATACTAATAATCTTGAAAACTTAATTGAAAAATTAGAAGAAAATAAGGTTATAATTGTACCTGCTGAAGAAGTTTATAACTTATAAAAATCATTTTCCCCACCATTTTTTTTAAATTAAGTTTTTATTTTAAAACATAATTTAATTAACAAAACATTTATTCACGATTTTAATAAACATATATAATAATAAAAATTCAGAGCCAAAAAAATGTATACTTTAGTTTTTAAATCTAACATGCCTGGATTTTCAGGAAGATTAGAAATTGAAAATCTTGAAGACATTTTAGAAAATACACCAATTTACCAAGAAGTTGAAGAATATCCACTTAAAAGTTTATTTGACAATATAGATTACAGTATTGATATTTTAAAACCAATAGATGAAATCAATGATTACCTTTTTATTTATAATAGTAACTCCCTGTGGAATATGGGAAAACAACAAAATTTTAATTTAGTAGGACATTTACTTGAAAAATCATTCCCTAAATTTAAAGATTTAAACCTATTTCTCATTTTAAAATATGTATATAAAGAAAACTTACGAGTAGATGGAGTTTTCAAAATATATGAAAACAATTATTTATTATCTGTAAAAGAACTATTCTTTATTAAACAAGGAGATTATGTGTATATTTGCACTAAAGATGTAACAGATTACTATTTAGAACATGAAAAAAGAGAAAAAATATTCCAAGAATCAAAATTCCCATCATTGTACATTGATAATAATGGAAATATTACCCGTATAAATCAAGTTTTAATAGATTCATTAGGATATTCTATTGATGAATTAAATGATATTGGATTAGATAATCTAATAACTAATTTTTACAATTTCACACCAAAAATTAATAGTATACGTGATGCAGTTAATAATATATTTAATCAAAAAATGCATGCAAATGATGCTGAAATACAAATCACAACAAAAGAAGGAGAACTCAAATGGTTCACTATTCATATACGTCCTATTAATAGGGAAATAATTTTAATAACCTTTTTAGATGTAACTGACTTGAAAGAATCAAAAGAAGAACTTTCAGATCTTAATAATCACTTAGAAGATATTCAAGAAATGAGTAAAACCGCATATTCTTATGAAGATAAAGAAGGATTTCACTGGACTGATGAAATATGCACAATACTTGAAATTCCACATGAAAATTACTCTTCAGAAAAACAATCAAATATTTTATTTAAATACTGTATACCTGAGGATAAAAAAATCATTTCAAATAATGTGGCAGCATTAAATGAAGAAAATCCAATAAGAAGCTTTGAGTATAAAGTAAAAACAGCTAAAGGAAACATTAAAATTTTAAAAACTGTTATAAAATTAAAACCAGCTAATAGGAGAGAATATGCTAGAATAGGATTTACCCGAGACATAACAGAAGAAACTTTAGCTAAACAATCTGCTTTAGATCTTCAACGTAATTTGGATGTTATTCAGGATATTAGTAAGATTGTGATTGGTACTTTTGAGGATGGTAAGTATTCTTGGACTTCTGAGATTTATCATATTTTGGAGATTAGTCCTGAGGATTATCCGGGGGATATTGATTTAATTGAAGAATTTGTTATTCCTGAAGAAAAAGGAATGTTTGTTGAACGTTTAGGTGAATTGACTCCGGATGCTCCAAATTTACATAAAGTTCGTATTATAACCACTCCTAATGGTGAACGTAAGATTCTTGAGGGTAATGTTCGAGCTACTAAATTCAATGAAAATGGGGATTTAGAATCCTTTGTTACTTTTATAAATGATGCAACTGAAAGGTATAATCGTGAAGAAAAATTAATAGAATTATCTAAAGATAGAAAAATACTACTTCAAGAAGTTCATCATAGAGTAAAAAACAATCTACAATTAATCATTAGTTTATTAAATTTAGATTTACGTTATAATTATGAAAATCCATTAAGTATTGCGGAAGATACTAGAGATTGTATTCAATCAATGGCATTAACTCATGAAGAAGTTTATAACTCCTCTGATATTTCATCAGTAAATCTTAAATCATTCCTTACTGAAGGAATGAATAATTTATTTAATAATTACACAAATGGATATATAAATACTCATTTGGATATTGAGGATGTAGAAGTAGAAATGAAAAAAAGCATATCTTAGGTTTACTTGTTAATGAAGTTGCATTAAACACAATTAAATATGCATTTCCAAATAAGGATAAAGGAAACTTTTATTTAACCTTAAAAGTTAAAGATGAAGATATAATACTTAAAGCATATGATGATGGAATAGGGTTGCCTGAAGATGTTGACTTTTATCATGATAAAAGTTTAGGTTTCTTAATAATCAATAGTTTAACAAATCAATTAGAAGCAGAATTAACCTTACTAAATGTAAAAGGATTTGGAATAGAACTGAAATTTAAAAAATAACCAATTAATGATTTGATTCTTATGAAAGTAATATGTATAGGTGCAGATATATCTAATAATGATGTATCATGTAGTGAAAATTTAATAAAAAATCTTGAAAAAGATATTCCCAAATTAACTAAAATGGGTGCAGTTAAAGCAGCATTAACCAATATTACTGGAGATGATGTAGTAATATCTGCTTTTGTTAAAGATGAAGATTTACCAAAAATAAACAAAGAAATAGTAAATATTTTAAAAGATAATGCTGAGGACATAGGAGATATTGCAGGAATAGGTGAAACTTTAGAGGAAGCAGGTGAAGGAATTTCATATGCAACAGCAAATATTAATGAAAATTGCCTTCCCGATGCTATAATCTTACACTTTGATACTTATGGAGGAGAATCATTTGTTGCTCATGTTGCTGAAAGTTCTATTGAAGCAGCAAAAGGGATTAAAGCCTGTACTGATGTTTCATTAATTCAAAATGAAACTAATGAAATTCCAGGTGTTGGATTTGTAAGTAATGAGACCGATGATCCTGTAGTTGTTGCAACAGTAAATAACTTAGAACAAGTTGGAGTTATAAGCAGTGCAATGATAGGTGCTGCACTTGGATGTAAAAATACTTACCTTGTTAAACGTCACACTCCATGTAATGTCATACCTGGTAGTGTAATTATTTCTGCAACTGCTTTTATGAATGGTAACATAATAGATTTAGCAGTTCCATTTGAAAACAAAACTCGAATTCTTAAATAAATTTTATCCAATTTTTATTTATTTTCTTATATTATTTTTGCTCTTTTTTAATAATAATTTAATTTAAAAAACTTTTAATATGATTAAAATCATAAACTTTATTAATAATAATAATTTTATAAGAACTTTATAATAATTTAAAAATTTTACAAGAGGTAAATTATTTATGATATTATTAAATAAAGATACAAAAGCATTAGTTCAAGGAATAACTGGTAAACAAGGTTCTTTTCACACTGAACAAATGTTAGATTATAATACAAATATTTTGGCAGGGGTTACACCAGGTAAAGGTGGACAAGAATTATTAGGCGTGCCAATTTATGATAGTATAGAAGAAGCTACTGAAAATCAAGATTTAAATACTAGTATCATCTTCGTACCAGGTCCTTTTGCAAAAGATGCAGCTTTTGAATCCATAAGATATATGGATGTTGTAATTATAATAACCGAACATATTCCCGTCCATGATAGTATACAAATAATGGAATATGCAAATCGTAAAGGAAAAGTTGTTATAGGTCCAAACACACCAGGAATAATATCACCAGGAATAGGAAAATTAGGTATTATGCCTACACACATTTTCACACCAGGTAATGTTGGAGTAATAAGTCGTAGTGGAACATTAACTTATGAAATAGCATCACAATTAACAAATGCCGGAATCGGACAAAGTACTTGTTTAGGTGTAGGGGGAGACCCTGTCATTGGAACTAATTACACAGATATTCTCCAAATGTTTGAAGATGACCCAGACACTGATCAAATTGTTTTAATTGGAGAAATTGGTGGAAGTGCTGAAGAAAAAGCTGCTGCATATATAAAAGATAATATAACTAAACCCGTAGTAGGATTTATAGCAGGATTAACTGCACCTCCAGGAAAACGTATGGGTCATGCAGGAGCAATTATCGAAGGAGATTCTGGAACTGCTGCAACAAAAATCAAAGCATTTAATGATGTAGGGGTTGAAGTTGCAAGAAAACCTTCAGAAATTGTTGAATTATTAAAAAGAGCAAAATAAAAGATTTTAAAATCTCTCTTTTTAAACTAATTTTTTTTTATTAATTTGGATTGATAATAATGGAAAAAGAAGAAATCATTCAAAAATTATTGAATGGTGAAATGAAACTTTACCAAATAGACAAATATACTAAAGATGCTACAGAAGCTTTAGATATTAGACGAGAATTTATAGCTACTAAAACTAGTTCTGATTTAACAAATATTGGTTCTTATACTTTAGATATGAATCAAGCTATGAAGAAAAATATTGAAAATCCTATAGGAACTATTCAAATACCAATAGGAGTAGTTGGACCATTAAAAGTAAATGGTGAAAACGGATTAAAAGAGTATTATGTTCCTTTAGCTACAAGTGAAGGAGCTTTACTTGCAAGTGTAAATAGAGGAGCAAGTGCAATAAGTGCAGCTGGTGGATGTAATGCTAGAGTCATTAGTGATAAAATGACACGTGCACCAGTAATTAAAACTGAAAATTCATTAGATGCTATTAAAGTTAAAGAATGGTTTGAAGAAAACTTCACAAGAGTTAAAGAAATAGCTGAATCAACAACTAGTCATGGTAAATTATTAAAAATAGATCCAATACTTATTGTTGGGTCATATGTTTATCCAAGATTTGTATACAGTACTGGTGACAGTATGGGTATGAATATGGTTACAATAGCTACAGAAAAAGTTTTAAAACTATTATCTGAAGAAACTAATGCAAAACATATTGCGTTAAGTGGAAACGTGTGTGTAGATAAAAAACCTTCTAACATGAACTTAATTGAAGGAAGAGGTAAAACTGTAGTTGCAGATATTATTTTACCTGAAGAAATTGTAGAAAAAAAGCTTAAGACTACAGCAGAAGCAATAGTTGAAGTAAATATTGCTAAAAATTTACTTGGAAGTGCAGTGTCAGGGACAATGGCTTTTAATGCTCATTATGCGAATATGGTGGCAGCAATATTTTTGGCAACTGGACAAGATGCTGCTCATGTAACTGAAGGATCATTAGGTATTACACATGCAGAAAATCGTAATGGGGATTTATACTTCAGTATAAACATGCCAGATTTACCAATCGCAACTGTAGGTGGAGGAACTAGATTAGAAACTGCTCAAGAAAGTTTAAACATTTTAGGAGTAGCAGGATCTGATAATGTTCATGAATTAGCCGAAGTTATAGTTTCCACAGTTATGGCTGGAGAATTATCTCTTATGGGAGCATTAGCAGCAGGACACCTAGCACGTGCTCATCAACAATTAGGAAGATAAAAAAAATAATCCAAATATTTTTTTTTTTAAAAAATGGGGATAATTGTATGGATGAAAAAGATAATAAAGAAGCTATATTGGATATAGATAATCTGGATTTGGATGATTTGGATGAATTAGGATTATTAGACACTTCAGATTATCCTGAATTAGAATTAGAAACTGATAATCTTTTAATGACTTTATCTGTAAAAAAGGATTATAGTAAAATTACAGATAAAGATAAACGTAAAAAAGAGTTTGTCAAGGATTTACATGATTTTATTAATCAATTTGCAGAAACACCAGAATCTGATGATTTTATAGAATATTATAGTACTATTTAATCTTGATCTATATCAAATACTTTCTCAACATTATTTTTATGTATCTTAAAAGCATCTTCAACTGTCATTTTCCCATTTTCAATAAAATTTAATGTTCTTTTGGGGACAGTTTTAGGACCTAAAACCATTCCGGGATGACTATCTTCATCAAAAAAATCAGTTTCCATAAAAAACCGTGTACCTTTACTTAAGGCATCTATAATATTAGTTTTATTAGTTGTAATGCTTGGCATTAAACCAAAATTCTCTTTTTCCAAAACACTAGGTCCTGCATGATGTTTAATAAGCTTATTTTTATTAAATCCTATTTTATCTGATAAATTCGCTATTTCTTCATATTCTTTAGGTGTGAAATCTTCAGTATGTAACATCACAGGACAATTTAAATCTTTTCCTAAATTTAAACAGTATTCCAGAATTTTATTATGATATTTTAACTCTTCTTTTTCAACAGGGTAATGGGGTCTTCCAATTTCACCTATTCCTAAAGATTCACCTTTTTCCACAAGTTTATATGCATAATCTAAGGATTTTATAACTTGATTATATGCAGATTCGTAACTTTTTCCTGCTCTTATAAGATTAGAATATTCTGCAGGGTGAACTCCAAGAAAACTATATGCCTTAACTTTTGTTTCTGTATTTATTTGTTTAACATATTCTATATTTAAATCCATTCCTTTGTTATAATTTGTAGCTTCTCCCATATTCCATGCAGGTTTATTTGGTATAATCATTACTCTTCCGCCGTTATTATAAAAAATTTCAGCAGTTTTTATTGGGCCTTTTCCATTAAATGGATCTACATGAATATGAGTATCTGTTATTGGAATTTCTTCGGGATTATCTTTCATAGAAAAATTCAATCCTTTTTTGTTTATTTTGCAAAAGTGGTTTGTTTGGTGTTATCCTGCTTTTCATAACCTATTTTGTCTAAAACTTTTTTAACATCTACTTTAGTTTGAAAACAACCATCTCTAGATAATAGTACTCCTTGTGGGGCGAAATCAGAAAGTTTCATCATCATATGGTTTAAATCTTCATAGCAGGCTATTCCTAATATTCCTTTGAATTTTTGTTCTTTGATAATTTTTTCCACAAAACTACTTCCGGGCACGATGAAAACTCCATAACCCATTGGTTCTGCTTTAGATTTAATTATCCCTATACTGCATCTACCACATTCAGTACATTCTACTCCGTTTTTTGTAAGTCTTGCTTCACAATCAGCAACTCTTAAACAGTGGGGTAAAAAAATTAGTTTATCTTCATTAGAAATGCTATCGAATCTTTTTTCATTTACTTGATTTCTTACTTCTACACCTATGTGGTCTACTAAAGTATCATCAAATCCTAAACTTTTAGCTAATTTTTTGAGTGGGGAATAGAAAGCATCTACTCCAAATAAAATTAGTCTAGGAAAAATTAGTATATCTTTTTTTAATAGGATTTTACCTAATATTAATGTGATTATAAGAATGATGAATAGTGTAACTACTATTATGGTTAATAATTGACCTAATAATAAGAAAATTGGTTCTAACATCATTTTATTCATATCCTATATAATATTAATTAGTATTAGTTTTTAATTATTTAAACATTTTCTTATAATAAAACTTTGTATAAAAATTTTATTTAAAAAAAATTTAGAATTAAATTTTCTTTAGAATTTTTCAATTTTGTAATCTTGGAGGTTTCCAATAACACAAACTCCATCTTTGGATTTGATTAATTCTAAACCTGTAAGTCTAGCACAACTACATAATATATCTTGTTCTGGGTGTGTTCCTGGTGTTATGTCACAATCTAGGCGTACATTTTCACCTACACTTATGACCATAGTTAATCTTTTGCTTGATGGATGATTTTTTGGTAGTACAATAATAGGAGCATTCATATCTTTAGTAATATAAATGAGGGATCTGATTCCTTTTTCATATTTTTCTCCTAAACCAAAAGCACTTACAGCTATTAAATCTCCGGGATCTAAAAATTGTATTATTTCATCATTATCTGGGGTTCCTAAAAATATCATTTGTTTTTCTGAGAGTTTAACTACACCTACAGTGCCAGTGTCCCCTATTAAAAATAGTATTTCATCATTTTCTAGTTTAATATTTTTTTTATTTTCCATATAAATGACCTTTTTTTTAATTTTATTTTTTTTCTTATGATGAAATTGTAAAATAAAAAATAGTTTTTATTAATTAAAAATTTTTAAATGTATATTTTTTTTAAAATAAAAAGAAAGAATTTAAAAGGAATTTCATTTTATTCAAGTGCTTCTACATTATCACTTTGGCATGAAGGGCAAACAACATGTTTACCTATTCCTTTAAATTCGTTTCCGCAATCTAAACATCGGTATCTTTTTGTTTTTAATTTTTTCATATCAATTTCGGCCATTGGGCCTCCACCGCTGCACATAAATTATCACCAAGTTTAATTTATTGATTTTTTTTATCTTTTTTTAAGTATTTATCTTTTTTGTTAATAGTTTAAAATTTAGAAAAAAATAGAATAATTTAAAAACTAATTTAATTATATAATAAATATATAGGGTGTTTTATTTTTTTTAACAAAATTTAAATAAAGGTGAAAATCTAAAATGGCAGGTAAAGTTATTTGTCCTAATTGTGGTATGGAAAATACTAGTGATGCTAAGTTCTGTCGTAAGTGTGGAACAAGTTTGGTTGCTCCTCGCCGTCCTTTAACTCAAAATAATACAACTAATATTAATAGTTCAGCTCCAAAATCTGAAAATAAGAAATATGCTATTATTGGGGTTACTGTTATTATTCTTGTTTTAATTCTTTGTGGTACTGCTTTTATGATTTTATCTAATCAGAATGGTGCTGTTTTGGGAACTAATGGTGTGTCTACTAGTGCTGGTAGTAGTCAGTCTAGTCCGACAAGTAGTTCTTCAAGTACAGGTAGTAATACTCAAAGTAGTGAATCTAGTACTTCTTCTTCTAGTGGTAGTTGGCATTTAGTTCAAACGTTTAATGGTGTTGATAATAAACAATTAACTATTACTGGATTAACTGGTAGTAAAGTTAAGGTTTATGCTTATGCAATGCCTATTAATAATCATGGTGGATATAATCATTTGTACACTACTAGTACTTTAAATGGTTATGATGCTGGTAGTACTGCTGTGGATTGGGGTACAACTAGTGCTGTTAAAGGAAAAGAAGATAGTGTAGTTTTCGATGGTTCTGGTGATTTAGTGATTAATGTTGATACTCAGGATCTTGATTATTGGACAATTAAAGTATATTCTTATAGTTAAAATTTTTTACAATTTTTAATTTTCTATTTTTTTTATTTTTTTTTCAATTAATTTTATTATTAAGTTAATTCAAATGTATTTCATAGTTTATAATTATTAATTTTCTGGAAGTGAAATCTTTGAATAAGAAGAATTTAGGAATAATCATTGTAGTGATAGTTGTTTTAGTTGCTGCTGTGGCTGCAAGTTATTTTTTCATTTTTAATACTGGGGATACAACTGAATTAAATGCAGCATTTATTAGTGGTTCTTTTACTGGTAATGTGACTGAGAATCCTATTAATGATTCTGTACCTAACCATCAATATCAAGCTAGTTATACTGATAAACAGAATGGTATTTCTTATAATATGAGTACTCTTAAGAATGGTACTTTTTTAATTGATTTAATGCAATTACAAGGGTTACCTGCCCCTGAGCATCGTCATTTAGGTGATAATGATTGGAATATTTATTATTCTCAAGCTGCTCCTACTGCTCAAATTGCAAATAATACAACTAATGCTACTGTAATGAATGTTTATATTTGTGAAGCTGAAAAGGATAATCAAACTTTCCTTATTTATGTTATAAGTAATTCTTCATCTGTAAAATGTGATGGATCTTTGTATTGTCCATTGTATCAAAATTATGTTGAACCTTTATTAAAGAGTGCTACTTTAAAAACTAATCCTAGTGCTCCTAATGGTGCTCAAGTTTTAAATATGAGTGATGCTCAATATAATCAGTTGATTCAACAAATTAGTCAAGCTAAGGGGACAAATTAGGTTAAAATTTTCCCTTTTTTATAATTTTTTTTTATGTGGATTTTATTATGCCAAAAGTAACTATTTTTCATGCAAATGAATGTGATAAGAAGAAGTGTACTGCAATTAAGATGATGAAAACTGATAAAGCTGAATTGGTTTATCATTTGAATGAGATTCCTCATGGGGCTATAGTTCTTAATCCTTATAGTGAGCGTAGTGTTTCTCCTGAAGATGAGCGTTTTGTTAAAAGACGGGGTGTAGTTGGTTTGGATTGTAGTTGGAATAGAGTTAGTAAGTCTAAGAGTTTTTTTAATTTAAGTAAATATCATAGGGCTTTGCCTTTTATGGTTGCTACTAATCCTGTTAATTATGGTAAGCCTTGTACTTTGTCTACTAGTGAGGCTGTGGCTGCTACTTTGTATATAACTGGTTTTAAGGATCAGGCTAAGGATATTATGGATACTTTTAAGTGGGGTCATACTTTTATTGAGTTGAATTATGAGTTGCTTGAAGCTTATAGTAATGCTAAAAATAGTTTAGAGGTTGTTGATATTCAAAATGATTTTTTAAGTCAGTTTGATGAGGAATGATGTTTTACCATTAAGTTTATATACTAAGAAGAGTATATATTTTTATAAGATTTATGAATACATCTATATTTTACTATTTTTGTTTCATAATTTTTTCGATTAAAAAATTTATTTACTTTAATCATAATTTATTTTATCATATTAGATTTATTGGGAGGATATTAGATATGGCACGATTTGAAGAAGCTGAAAATAGAATCTTTAATGTTAAGATTTGCTTAAAATGTAATGCTCGTAACCCTGCTGATGCTACTACTTGTAGAAAATGTGGTTACAAAGGTTTAAGATTTAAGGCTAAAGAAGCAAGAGGATAATTTTTTTCCTCATTTGTTTTTTATTTTTTTTACACCATTTGTAATACTTTTTACTATTTTTTTATTATTTATATATTCCAATGTAACAATTCGTTCATAACCAAATGATAAAATTTATATACTGATAATTTAAATAATTAAACAATTAATAAATTACTTCATTAAAAGGGGACTGGTTAAGAATAAAATGAAAAAAATAGAAATACTAGATGAAAAACATAACATTATAGGAAATGCAGAATTTGAAACATTCATACAACCAGTTGAAGAAAAAATACAAGTTCAAACACTAAAATTTCAATCAATTTTAGATAGTATGGATTTAGGTTTAGAAATTCTAAAACCTATAGACGATAATATAACAGATTTTGTTTATATCTCCCCTGCAAATTATATTACAAAAATTTCAAGAGTTAAACATGATCAAATAGTCGGAAGACGATTTAGTAAATTATATCCTCAAGCTGTTGAATCCGGACTATTAAATATAATGCAAGAAGTATATAAAACAAATCAAAAAAGACAAGTAACTGTAAATTATTTTAAAAATGAAAAAATCTATGACTCATTCTCATTAACCATTATTAACTCCCAAAATAGATTAAACATGGTAGTTAGTAAAGAAAGCGATGAAACATTACTTTATGAAAAAGACAATCTAGAATTTGAAAACAGTCTACAAGGAATAGCTATTTTACAAGATGGTATAACAGTTAAATGTAATAAAGCACACGCAGAATTACTTGGAACCACACCAGATGTTCTAATTGGTAGAATATTTGATTCACAAAAAACCTTAGCCGAAGGAGTGCCAACTGAAGAAATTGATGTTATAATCAATAGTGTGGCTATGAAAAAAATTTATTATCATGACACTATAGTAAGAATACGTCGTGATGATGGAGGATTCTCATTTTTCCGTTGTGTACTAACACCTATAACATATAACAATCGTCCAGCTACAAGAGTCACAAGTGTAAATATTACCGAAAGAAAAAAATTAGAGCAAGATGCACTTATATTAAGACATAACCTTAGTAAAGTTCAAGGAATGACTAAAGTTGCAATAGAAAATTGGACACCTGAAAATCAGTTTAATTGGACATCAGAAATTTATGAAATCCTAGAAATAAATCCTGATGATTTTAATCCTTCAGATGATTTAATACATTTACATGCAATCGAAGATAATATTGATTTAAAAACACTTGCTGAAAAAGCTTCACCAAATAAACCGGAATATACTCATCTTGTTAAAGTTAAAACAGGAAAAGGTAATATTAAATATTTATACATGGCAAATGTATGTGAATTCAATAAAAAAGATAAAGTCTGCAATGTTTATGGTTTTGTTCAAGATGTAACTAAAGAAACTCTTTATCAAATGGAACTTAATGAAACTAACGAAAAACTTCAAGATAGTTTAAATAGTAATCGTTTCCTTTTAAAAGAAGTCCATCATAGAGTAAAAAATAATCTACAAATTATTTTAAGTTTATTAAATTTAGATGTAAGATATAACAAAAAAAATCCAGAAGTTGTTATTGAATCAACTCGTAATCGTATTAATAGTATGGCACTTATACATGAGTTAGCTTATAAATCTGATGATTTTTCTTGTAATGTGTTAGATTATTTACATTCTCAATTAAATATTTTATTCCAATCATATCATGTTAAAAATATTAACGTAAATTATGATGTAGAGGATATGGAATTAGATATTGATATTTTAATACCTTTAGGATTAATTATTAATGAATTAGTAAATAATGTTATTAAACATGCTTTCCCTAATAATGTTAAAGGGGAAATTAACATCAGCCTAAAACAACTCGGTGATTCTGAAAATTATGAGTTAATATTTTCAGATAATGGAAAAGGACTACCTGAAGGTATGGATATTCTTAAATCATCTACTTTAGGTATGACAATTATTAAAGGCCTTACAAATCAAATTGAAGGAAAAATTTCCGTTATTGAATCTATTCATGGTTTAACTTATAAATTAGTATTTTAAATTTAATCTCCTTTTAAATTACCTACTTTTTTTTAATAAAAATTATATATTATTAGAATACAATAATTAAATAGGATATAGTTTTATAGATTTTTATTTAAAGATTATCAATTATAAATTTAAAATTTAATTATAAGGGAGTTTAACATGAGTGTAGAAAGTGAAATAAAAGAGATTTTAAAAACTCGTAAAATGCATGTGACATTAATTGATCCTGACGAACAATCTCCAGAAGAAGCAGTTAACATTGCAAAAGCTGCAATTCGTGGAGGTACAGATATTTTACTTGTTGGAGGTTCAACAGTAAGTCAAAATCAAGTAGATTTTACATGTAAAGCATTAAGTGAAAATATTGATAAACCAATTATTATTTTCCCTGGAAACACAAGTAGTGTTAGTAAATATGCAGATGCTATACTATTTATGAGTTTTATAAACAGTACAAATCCTTACTGGTTAGTAGGTGCACAAGCATTAGCTGCTCCTTCAGTTAAAGAATCTGGTATAGAAACATTACCTATGGCTTATATGGTAGTTGAACCAGGTGGAACCGTAGGTTATGTAGGTGAAGCTAATCTTGTACCACGTAATCGGCCTAAAATACCTGCAGTATACGCAATGAGTAGTGAATTCATGGGAATGAGATTTTTCTATCTTGAAGCAGGATCAGGTGCAGAACAACCAATACCTCCAAAAATGATTGCATACACTAAAAAAGCAACAGAAAATATGGTTATTTTAGTCGGTGGAGGAATTCGTGATGGAGAAACCGCTTATAAAGCAGCAAAAGCAGGTGGAGATTTAATAGTAACTGGTACTATTGTAGAAGAAACTGAAGATGTTGAAGCTAAAATAAGTGAAATCACCACTGCGATTAAGAAAGCATCAGAATAAAAAAAAATTTTTTTACTATTTTTTTAAAGATTTATATGTTAGAATCATTATATGAAGAAGCAATTAGAAAAAAAGGCACAATCCAAGAACAAATTGAAGATTATGAACATAAAGACTTGGATTTAAGTGGTTATTGGACAGAAAAAACCATACCTTTACCATTAAAAGATCATGTTATGTCTGCAGGGGATGGTAGTAAAAACCAAAAACGATTCATGAGTTTTTACCTTTATGCTGTTGCAGCTGAAACTCTAATTTTTAATCCAAATAAAAACCCTAAACTTAAAACTTTAGAATTAACTGATATTGATACATTGCCTCATCAAAGATACTTGGATGAACGTTTAAGTAACTTCATGAGTCTTTTTGAAATTAAAAATGCAATTAAAGTATTAGAAGAAGAGAAAGATTTAGATTATTATTTATTTGATGGTAGTATTTATGGGGATTTAATAAGATTATTCCCTTCTCAACATAATATACCTAAAGATATTCGGAATCAAATTGCAAATAAAATATATTTACAAATCAAAGATGGTGTTGAAGAAAATGACACTAATATTATTTCTAAAGGGTTATTAGATGATGTTGAGTTTGAAGAGGATTTACAAAATTTTGAAGTAGATATTTTCCTTGAAAATATAGAAAAATCTTTACTTTTAAAGAGATTACTTCTAAAAAAAGAAAAAATTGTTGCTATTAGTAAAACTAGTAGTAGTAAAGAATTTTTTAATAGTAATGTTCCAGATATAGCTTTATTAAATGGCTATTCAACTGGAGAAGGTTATAGTAGTCTTAGACATCGTATTGTAAGTCAAGATGTTCGACCTAATTTTTTAATTGGAAATGATTTTTTCAAATCATTAGAATTCACAATTTTTTATGCACGTTTAGCACCTAATAAGAATGTTTTAAAATTTGAATTACCTTATAAAGCTAGTGAAGAAGAGTGTTTGAAGATTATTAGTGATTTAAAGAAAGATGCAATAAATGGATATCCTTATTTATTATATAAGGCACATCATGATGTTGTAATTCAAAATAAAGATATGGATAGTATAAGTTCAATAGTTAATATTATTGAAAGACAAGGACGGGAAATGTTATGATTATAGGTAGAAGTATAGGGGAAACTACTCTTGTAGATTTAACTTTTATTAGTAAAGATATGCCTCGTGTAGGTGAATATGTTACACTTAATTATGATGGTAAAATTGTATTAGGTATGATAGAATCTATGGTACGGGGATCTGTATCATTAAACAATGAGATTTATGACCCAGATACTATTGATAAAATTAGACAAATTGAAGGAAATGACTATTATATTAAAGGTAATATTAGAATACTCGGAGATGTGAATGATAATCTCAAACTTCCGAGAACTCCTGCACCTCCAGGTACAGAAATTGAACAAGCTTCAACAGAAATACTAAAAAAAGTATTTGACCAAGATAACAGTCTAGATTTAGGACATCTTATAAGTCAAGAAGAAGTTCAAGTAGGTGTAGATTTAAATAAAATGGTATCACGCCATTTAGCTATTCTTGCAATGACTGGTGCAGGTAAATCCAATACAGTAGCAGTTTTAGTTGATGAATTACTAAAACAAAATGGATGTATGTTTATATTTGATATGCACAGTGAATATATAAATGCCGAATTCAGCAATGGTGAAGTAAACCCAATAAAACCTATAATAAACCCAAAATATATGGAATTTAGCGAAATAAAACAATTAGCTAATATTGGATCTAATGCTGTAAATCAAGAAAGATACTTCCGAAAAGCATTCAAACAAGCAAAAAAAGAGTTAGAACATGGTGAAGCAAAAACTCCGGACTTCTTAGAACAATTACTCATAATATTAAATAGTTGGGAAATGGATGATGAAAGACCTACAAAAGAAAGAAACAATATAATAGATGTAATAAATAAAATTGAAGATTTACAAAGCATATACGGAAAATTATTAGATACTAATACAGGAAACATCCTAACACAACTAAAACCACATATGTGCAATGTTTTAGATTTAGGGCAAGTAGATGAAAACACTGCTGAAGTAATAGTAAGCCATGTACTAAGAAATGCATTAAAAAGTAGAAAGAAATTTATTCATGAAAATGATGATGATGCTTTAGACATCCCAGTATTCTTTATTTTAGAAGAAGCCCATATATTAGCCCCACAAAATAGAAACACTAAATGTAAATATTGGATAACACGTATTGCAAGAGAAGGTCGTAAATTTGGTTTAGGATTATGTATGGTAAGCCAATCACCAAAAAGTGTAGATAATGAAACATTATCACAAGCAAACAATATGATTATTCTTAGATTAGTAGAACCTAAAGATCAACAACATGTACAAAGCTCATCAGAAAGCTTATCTGATGATCTTGTTAAACAATTACCTGGACTAAATGTAGGAGAAGCTTTAGTATTAGGTATGATGACTAAAATCCCAACACTTGTAAAAATAAATAGTTTCAAAGGAAAAACACATGGTGGAGACTTAGATGTTCGAGGATTATGGAATCAAGATAAACAATCAAAAGATGAAGAATTAACACGTATGGAAGAAGAATTCAATGATTTAGGTGGAATTTACTAAATTAATTTTATGGGTTAGGAATATTTTATGTATAAAGTTTACATAACAAATTTAAAAGATAATGATGTTTGTTCATATGAACTTAACAATTATATGGAAATATTTAACATAGTTGATGAAGATTATTCTATATCTAATAATGATTTAAAAGATTTATTAGGTAAAATAAAAGTTTACAAAGATATTCCAAATGGTGTAGATGTAGTTGTACCATTCAATGATGAATTAAATGATTTCATCTATATTTATAATGGTTCTAATTTCTGGAAAGAAAATGGGTATGAAAAAAAAGATTTAATTGGAACTCGTTTTACCCATGTATTTAATGAAAAATTAGCTAAAAATGTATTAAAATCCATACAAAAAGTTTACCGTGAAGATGAAAGAATAGACTTATTATTAGAAATTTATGATGAAGAAGAAAATATAGTATTATATGAAATTATTTTCTTTATAAAAGTTGATAATTCTGTGGCTATGTTTTCTCAGGATAATACTAAATTTGAACAGTTAAAAAGACAAGAAGAAAAATTATATTATACTAATAAAGAAGGTTTACTAACATTAAATTCAGATTTTAAATTATTAAGAGTAAATGATGCATTTTTTAAGATCTTAACTTATACTCGAGAAGAATTTAAAAGTGTAGGGCAATTTGATAATTCAAAAGATTATATAGAAGCTTTATCAAGTTTAAATTTAAATGCTAATAAAATATTTGAGGAATATTTAGAGATAATTAATCATAATAAATTCTTTTCAGAATTAGAGATGAGCTTCATTGATAAAAATGGTAAAAACAAATATTTAAGAATATATATTACACCTACCATTTACAATGGAGAATTTGCTATTCAATCAAGTATTAGGGATATAACTGAAATTAAAGAGAAAGAAGATAGAGCTTTACATTTAGATGAGACATTATTCTCATTTGAAAATTTAACTACTGCGGCATTAAGTTATGAAGAAAATGGTGAAATAAATTGGTCACCAGGAATTTATAAGATTCTAGAAATTGAACCTTTAAATGATGATAATAAAAATTTATTAAGTGCGTTTGTAATTGAAGAAGATAAGAATATTCTAGAAAATAATATTAATAGTTTTTCTAAAGAAGATTTAGATAAAGATTTTGTAATTCGTGTTAAAACTGGAAAAGGGATTATAAAATATTTACATATCTTATTAAATCAAACATATGATGATAATAATTTAGGTATAAGAATAGGTTTTTATCAAGATGTAACAAAGTTATATGAATATGAAAAACAAATGGAAGAAACCTTAAAGACTAAAGAATTCTTACTTAGTGAAGTTCATGATAGGGTGAAGAATAATTTACAATTAATTTTAAGTTTGTTAAATTTAGAATTAAGATATCATCCAGATAAACCTGAAGAAGCTGTGAAAAATACTCGAGATCGTATTCAAAATATGGTTTTAGTTCTTGAGCTTATTTATAAATCAGAAGATGAAAATGTAGATATTGAAAGTTATATTACAAACAGATTAAACGATTTATTTAAAGAGTATAATGCAGATAATATTACATTGCACCAAAATATAGAAAATTTCAGAATTGAAATGGATAATGCGATACCTATTGGGTTAATTGGGGGAGAATTAGCTAGAAATGCTATTAAATATGCATTTCCTAATGGTGAGAAAGGTAATTTTTATGTTAAATATTTTTATGATGATTCTAAATCAGTCTTTTGTTGCTATGATGATGGGGTAGGTATGCCTAAAGATTTTGATTTAGAGGCATCTCAAAATTTAAGTTTTATAATTGTTAAAAGTTTAGTAGCTCAACTTAATGGTACTATTTGTGAATTAGATTTAGATAAAGGTTTTGGGGTGAAAATTATATTAAAGCATTAATTTGTTCATTTTTTTTATTATTCATTGAATAAGTATGAAACAACTATTCTGCTATTAATAATTTTCACACATAATAATTTTGCATTTATTATTTTTTCAAATGTATTGATGTCTTTATTTGTTAAATATTTTATATCAAAATCTTGTGAGCTTATGTCTAATTGTTTTGGATTATCTTTTGAAATGTTAAATGTGTATTCAGTTAAGTCTAAGAATGGGTAGAATTCGTTGAATGCTTTGTCTATTTTTTTCTGAAGTTCTTTGTTTATTTTTGGATCGAATTTCATTTTATTTTCCCCCTTGAAAATATTATTTTTTTTAGTCGTTTATTTTATAGTTCATTTGATATTTTCCGGAAATGATTGTTGTCCCTTGATATGTACTGTTAGTTATTTTTTCTATATTTTCTACATATTCTGGGAGTATTTCATGTCCAGTTAATCCTCCGTTTGATATTATTTTTAGTTTGCATCCATCATCGCTTAGTTCACATCTAAAATCGTTAACATCATCGTAGATATTATTTAAATAGTTTGTAAGCTTTGATTCTATGTTTTCTTCTAGTTTTTTCATGAAATCTCCCTCCTTGAGGTTTATGTTCGTGTTTTATGCAACTGTTTTTAATTTAAAGATTTTTTATAGTTTTTTAATCTCGCCTTTGTGGTGAGTTTTATCTCTTTACTTAAAGTATTGTTTTTTATATAATATAAAGCTTTCTTATTTTCTTTATTTTTAAGTTTCATTAGATATTTGTTTGTTTTATTAATTTTTATCTATTTTAATCGATTTTTGAATTAAATTTAATCTTGGTTCTTATACTCACGAATAAAATTAGTTTTTAGAAAACTTTTAAAAATTTAGAAAAAAATAAAACAAAATTATAATTTAAAATTTTAAAATGGACAAACTAACAAAAACATTATTTTATGTTTCGAAACATAGGAACGTTCATCAAATTAAAAACTAAAAATTGTTCAAAATAATACAAATAAAAAATAAAAAAACACATTACAAAAAATATTATTAATGAAATAATACAAAACATAATTTATAATATATAACAATTATAAACAAAAAAATCTAATTTTTAATAAAAAAATAAAGTAAGGGAGAAAACTAATGAAATTCGCTCATATAGCAGATACCCACCTTGGGTATAAACAATACGGTCTACTAGAACGTGAAAATGATTTCTATTACACATTCAATAAAATAGTAGACAAAATAATAGAAGAAAGAGTAGACTTCGTAATACACAGTGGAGACCTATTCGAAACAAATAGACCATCACCAAAAGCACTAGTAACATTCCAAAATGCACTACTCAAACTAAGAAAAGCAGACATACCAATGTATGGAATAACCGGAAACCATGATGTAATCCAACGAAAAGGATTCGTACCTCCACAAGAACTATTCAGAAAATTAGGGTTCCGTTTAATAGATCAACAACGCCCATTCTACTTAGAAGGAGACATATTCATCACAGGAATACCATTCATGTCCAAATCTATGAAACCCCTTCTAATGAAAAAACTCGAAGAAGCAAGTAAAAAAGCAGAAGAATATGAAAAAAGCATATTAATTCTTCATCAAGGAATAGACAAATACCTCCCATTTGACTATGAACTAGAAACCGGAGAACTCCCAACAAACTTCAACTACTATGCAATGGGACACGTACACAACTATATAAATGAAAGATATGGAAAAGGAAAACTAGTTTACCCAGGATCAACCGAAATTTGGAAAACAAATGAAATACGAGATTACAAAAAGAATGGAAAAGGATTTGAATTAGTAGACCTCTCTGGAGACATGCCAGAAACAGAAAGAATATCTGTAGACTTACCTAGAGACTTCTTAAAAGAAACAATACAATACAATCAACTCTTACCTGATCTTCAAACACTCAAAAATGAAATCATAAAATTAAAAAACAAACCAATAGTTGATATAACAGTTGAAAATGGTCAATTTACCAATCAAGAAGTATTTGAAACTGTACATAAAACACTAGATGATTACACCCTAAATATAAGACCACACTTTGAGCCAGATAAAATTAAAGAAGATTTACTAGCCATAGAAAATGAAAAAACTTTAGAACCCCGTCAACTAATTGTTAAAAAATTAGAAGATTTAGAAAATGAAGATGTTGACAGATTAGCAATTGACTTATTCGAAAATTTATCTAAAAATAAATTACCAGAATCAGAAAAAATAGCTGAAGACTTTTTTAATTCCTACTTTGGAGAACATGGAATAAACATATCTGAAGAAGAAATCAAAAAAGAAATGAAAAACAGTGGCGTGCTTAAAGGGGAGGATGAATAAGTATGATTTTTAAAAATTTACAACTTAAAAACTTCAAATCACATGTAAACACAACAATTGATTTCCAACCAGGAATAAGTGTAATAGTTGGAGAAAATGGAGCAGGAAAATCAACAATATTTGAAGCAATAAGTTTCGCTCTCTTTAAACAATACACTGCAAGAAAAATAAACGATTTAATAAGAATCAATAATGTCCATAAAAACAATGAAAAAATGAGCGTAGTATTAGACTTTGTAGTTAATGGACGAGAATATCAAATTGAAAGAAACAAAACACAAACAACATCTAATGCAGCATTATATGCAAAAATCGGTGATAGAAAACAAAAAATGGTTGCAGGAGATGCAGAAGTTAATAAAGAAATACAATCTATACTAGAAATGGATGGAGATCTATTTTTAAATGCAATATATGTGAGACAAGGTGAAATAGCAGATTTAGTAAGTAAAACACCTGCTCAACGTAAACAACTAATTGGAAAATTACTAAAATTAGAAGAATTAGAAGCAGCATGGAAAAACAGTTTACCATTAATAAATGAATATGATAAAACAGCAGCAGAAATTCGAGGAAAATTAAGTAGTGAAACAGAACTTAATTATGAGTTAAAACTTAAAAAACAAGAACTTGATAATTTACAAAAAAAGGGTAATGAAGCTGATGCAAAATTAGAAAAACTCAATAAAGATCATGATAATAAAGCAGTTATAAAAGGACAAATGGAAACTGAAAAAGGTATTTATGAAGCATTACAAACTAACTTAACCAATGAAATCAATAATGCTAAAGTATTAGTCCAAGATAAAAAAGAACTTCAAGACCAAGCCGATGAAATTACTCATAATGAAAATGAAATGAAAAGACTTGAAAAATACAGTCAAAAATTACCTATTTACCTCAAATTCAAAGATGCAGTAAATAAAATTAAAACTTTAAAATCCGATGAAGATAAATATAAGAAAATTTTAGAAGACATTGAATTTCATAAAAAAATTTTAGAAGAAGAAAAACCAGAATATGATGCTTATTTGGAACTTGAAGGTAAAATTAAAGCATTAGAATCTAATAAATCTAAAATTGAGTCCGAAATTAGTGTATTCGAACAATTAGAATCTGAAAAGAAAACTTTAGAAACAGAATTAGAAAATGATAAAAATTCATCTGATTCATTCTTTAAAAAAGCAGAAAATACAGTTTCCTCATTCTTAGAAGCTAATGAATCCTTTGAAGATTATCATGATTTTAATAAACTAAAACATTTAGTTGATACTCTTAAAGTCAACATTTCTAATGAAATGAAAACTAATGATGAATTAAAAATTCAATATCAAAAAGAAATTGTTGCATTAGGAGAAGGAATTAAAAGTAGTGAACAACCTTTAAAAGATTTAGAAAAAGTTGGAGATAAATGTCCTATTTGTCTATCAGATATAACTCCTCAAAAGAAGCAAGATTTACAAAATAATTATAAAAATATAATATCTGAGAATAAAGTTAAAATGCAAGATTTAAATGCTCAAATAAAAGAGTTTGAAGTTCAAAATAAAGATCTTGACACTAAACATGAAGAATTACTAGAAATTGAAAAACAAATTTATTCCAATAAACATATTGCAGAAAGTATTGAAAAAAATACAACTAAACTTGAAGAACTTAAAGACAGATTAGCTTTAAAAGAAGACACCTTAAGTAAACTTGAAGATATTAATAAACAAATTGATGAAGAAACATCAAATCGTGAATCTAAAAAAGCACATCATGATAAATATATTGAATCTCAAGGAGCATTAAAAACTCTTGGTAAAGATCATGAAACCAAAGATAAACTCTATAAGATTACAGGTCAAGTTGATCTTCAAGTTCAAGAAATCAAAAAAGCAATTGCTAGTGATAGTTTCTTAACAGCTAAAATTCAAGAAGAAGAATTAGATAAAAAGATTGCAGAGTTAACTGAAAAAGATAAACGCTATAATCAACTTAAAGGCACTATTCATCTTAAAAAATCTGTTGAAAATAAGCTTGAAAAGAAGAAAGAAGAAATTAAACTTATAAATCAAAAAATAAGTAAACTTGAAGAGGATATTAAATCTTCCCATTATGATCAAGAAAGATATGATAGTATTGTTTATGTTTATGATCGTTTAACAAAACAAATCCAAGAAGTATCTCAAGAGATGGGTGAAATTAAAGGTCAAGTAACTCAAGTGATTCCTGAAATTGAGAATTTAACTCGTAAGATTCGTAAAAATCAAGAATTAGAAAATGAACTTGCAGATTATGAATCCTATGTTAATTTACTTAAAGAAATCCGTGATATTTATGGTAAAGATGGTGTTCAAAAAGATTTACGTGAACGTTCCAGACCTTTAATCCAAAAATACACTAAAGAATTCTTTGAACAATTTAACTTCAATTATAGTGATTTAATAATTGATGAAGATTTCAATGTAGAAGTATTTGGTCCTGAAGGTGAAACTAACCTAGATATGGTTAGTGGTGGTGAAAAAATAGCAATTGCTCTTGCTTTAAGACTTGGAATAACTCAATCAATGAGTCATGGTAATATTGAAACTATTATGTTAGATGAACCAACTATTCATTTAGATAGTTATCGTCGTCATGAGTTAATTGATATTATTCGTGAAATGAGTGTTTTACCTCAAATGCTTATTGTAACCCATGATCCTGAATTAGAAACAGCAGCTGATAATATTATTAATGTTTCTAAAGAAAATGGTGTTAGTCAAGTAAAAATTAATGAAGAATAAAATAATAATATTTTATTCTTTTTAGTCTTTTTTTTTTAAACTAATTTAAAATTTTTTTAACTTTTTTTCATATTCCTATGATTTTCTAATATATTATTCAATAATTGAGAAATATTTAAACTAAAAATTTATTAAATACAATAACTAAATTTTAATTAACAATAATTCAAAAAGTTTTTTTTTGGGGAGTAGATTATTACAATGTTTGAAGATGAACGTGATGATAAAATATATAAAATTTTCATAACTCAAGGAGAAGATAAAGATAATGAATATGGCCGATTCACAGAGAAACTCTACTCTAAAGCTGATTTTTTATGGAAAGAAACAATGATTGGTACAGATGAGTATCATAATGCACCTTCAATCTTTTTTGAAGATATAGATGTAATAATTTTATTAGCAGGTATCTACACACAAAATAAAGAAAAAATAGATAAATTAGTAGATGCAGCTTTAAAATACAAAATACCTATGGTGTTAGTAAGACCATATGGAATGGAGGAAGTACCTTTAAACTTGGAAAAAGTTGCAGAGGGTCTTGTAGGATGGAATGCTAATTGTATTGTAGATACTATTAAAGGAACCTTAAATCCAGAATTACAGGAAGATTACTGTGAAATTGATGAATAAAATGAGGATTTATTAAAAATGTTAAATAAATATGTAGATCCACTTATAATTAATGTTGAAACTGATGATATAGATCGTGTTACCGCAGAATTAAAAATGCGTATATGGGATAGGGCAATAAAATTATCGAAAGAACGTAATGTGGATTTAAGTGAAGATTTAATAGCTGAAGTTGCTGAAAGTATTGCTAATGTTGAGGATTTTTTATATGATTTAGAACCATCACTTCATGATTGGTACTTAAACAAGATTGCTGAAGAGGGGATATGTTGTAAATGTGGATTATGTGCTACAGTATGTCCTAATGATTATATTACTTTTTTAAATAAACCATTATTACATGTGAATTGTAATAAACATGGTGAGGGATTATGTAAAGAATTATGTCCTAGAATAAGTAGTGAATCCTATCAAATTAAATCACGTTTAAATTTAAAAGAAGAAATTTATACAGCTAAAGGTGGAGTAGAGCAGATTATTCATAAGTTTGTAAATTATTTGCTTGAAGAAGGAAAAATTGATGGTGTAATCATATCTGGTGGGGATAATTGGAAGCCAATTAGTTTAATTGTTGAAAAACCTAATGAAAATTCAGAATTACCTTTAAGTACATACACCATAGGGACACTTGATGCATTAACTGAAGCAGGAAGACAAGGATTAGAAAAAGTAGCTGTAGTATCTTTGCCTTGTCAAATTGGAGGTTTACGTAAATTAGAATATCTTCCTTATGTTGCTAGTAATGTTAAAGAATTAATCGCAGGTAGTGATACTGAAAAAATTCCTAAAATTGAGTATTTTATAGGGGAATTTTGTAGAGAAAAATATGATTATAAAACATTAGATACAATCCTAAAAGATCATAATTTAAATGTTAATGATGTGGAAAGGTTTACTTTAAATGATGGTAATTTGCTTGTTGAAACAGATGATGATTTTCAAGTAATTAATATTAAACAGTTAGCTATGGAATCTGGTTGTAAACTTTGTAAAGATTTTGATGCGGAATTAGCGGATGTTAGTATAGGATTTACTGGTTCAAATCGTGGGGAAAGTACTATTATAATACGCTCTGAAAAGGGAAAAGAAATAGAGAATGTTATTGAATTAGATAAAAATGTTGATTTAAATTCTTTAAAACAAAGAAGAGCTCAAAAAGTGGAACGTTTCAATAAGGAAATTGTTGGAAGGAAACTTGAAGGTAAATTCAATACTTATTATTGGAATAGTGATTATCCTGGAGTAATTAAAGGTAAAAATGATACTTATATTATTCGTACACGTGGAAAATCTAATGGGATTTACTCTATTAAATATACTAAAGATTTAATAGATATTTGTGAAAAATATCATTGTGAAATTAAATTAACTGCTCGTTCTTCTTTTGAAATACATGGTGTTCGACCTATTGATGTGGATAATATAATTAAAGAATTACATAGTCATCAAATTGAATTAGGTTCTTCAGGTAATGTTATTCGTACAGTAATGTCTTGTCCGGGGGTTGAGGGATGTAATTCTGGTTTAATTAACACAAGTAGTATTGCAGAGAAGATAGAGGATAAATTTGGTCAAATACCTACTCCAAGTAAATTTGAGATAGCTATTTCTGGATGTCCTAATAATTGTGTTCGTTCACAAATTAATGATTTTGGAATTCAAGGGGTGGAATATCCTATTTGTGATATTGAAAAGTGTAATAATTGTGAAAGATGTGTGGATTTTTGTCCAGTTAATGCAATACATGGTCGTAGAGGTTCTTCTTTTACTAATTATGATGCTTGTATTGGTTGTGGAAAATGTATACGTATATGTCCATCTAATGCAAGAGAAGTTAAAGAATCTGGTTATATTACTTATATTGGTGGTAAATCTGGTAGGGAAATTATTCCAGGTATTACTTCTAAAGTTTATAGTGAAGAAGAGATATTAAATAAGTTAGATGCAGTTATAAAAGTATATATTAAGTTTGCAGATGCATATAAAAAAGAACGATTAGCTAATACTATTAAAAGAATTGGCATGGATGAATTTTTAAAAGAAGTTAATAAATTATCCTAAACTTTTTTTTACTATTTTATAAAATATATTAAAATCCTATGACAATAATAAATGTTTTAAGGTTAAATAAGCATTTAACATTGTTATTAATAAAATTTATAAGATAATTTTACCAAATTAATAAGTAATAATTGTTTTATTGCAATTAAATAAATTTAATATTATTATTTTTTTTTTTAAAAAATATGGAGTTGATGAGGATATGTTAACAATTGACAATGAAAAATTAATAAATAAATATATAGACCAATTAATAGATGAAAAATATGATATCAACAATGAAGAATTCATCACAGAATTAAAAATGAGAATATGGGATCGTGCAAATGCATTAGCACAAAATCGTGATGAAGAATTCACACCTGATTTTATAAAAGAAATTGTAGATACAATTGGAAACATAGAAGAATTTGTTAAACAACCCTCTGATTTTAAATATGAATGGAAATTAAACAAAATAGTTGATGAAGATATATGTGCAAAATGTGGAACCTGTAGTATTGTTTGTCCAAACAGCATAATCGACTTCACAAACCATCCTGAACTAAAAGAACAATGTTTACGGGATGGAAATGGAATGTGTCAAGAAGTATGTCCAAGAGTAAGCACAGGAGCACATCAAATAAAAATACGTGCAAACTTCCTTGATAATGAAAAGTACTATTATGGTAAAGGAAATGTGAAAGGACAATCTGGAGGAGTCGTAACAACTTTTCTCCAAGGATTAATCAATGATAATAAAATAGATGGAGCAATAGTTGTAGGAGATGACCATTGGAAACCAGTAAGCTTAATAGTAACAGACTCAGAAGGTTTAATCGATGCAACTAAAAGTAAATACACAATATCCTCATTACAGGCTGTTCGTGAAGCTGGAGAAATGGGATTAGAAAGAGTAGCAGTAGTTGCATTACCATGTCAAGTATCAGGTTTAAGAAAAATACAATATTACCAATATTTAGCAAAACACAGTGAAGAAAGAGGTAAAAATGGAAAACCTGCAAAATTACCAAAAATAGAATATATTATAGGATTATTCTGTACAGGTAAATTTGACTATGAAGAATTATTAAAAATTTTAAAAGAAAAAAACATTGATATTAATAATGTAACAAAATTCAATGTTGAAGGTCCAAATTTCATAATATCCACAGCAAATGAAGATATAAAAGTTAAAATAAGTGATATAAACACTTCATCTGGATGTTTAATGTGTCGTGATTTTGATGCAAATATGGCAGATGTAAGTATTGGTGAAAAAGGATCACCTGAAGAAAACAGTACAATTGTCATAAGAACTGAAAAAGGAAAAGAAATCAACAATTACATTGACTTAAAAGAAGGTGTAAAAGTTGAAGAAATTGATAAATTAAAAGAATTCAAAGAAAAACGTTTCCAAAAAGAAATCCAACGTAGAGAAGAAGAAAAACAATACAATTCCTACTACTATAACGGTGACTATGGTGGAGTTGGACAAGGTCAACAAGGACTAAACTTTATACGTTGCAGAGCTAATCCTGCAGGGTTCTATGATGCTGATTTAGTAACAAAAGTGGCTCAAATAACAAGTAAATTTGAAGGTAAAGTAAAATTCACAAACCGTGGAGAATTAGAGTTACATGAAATCAAACCAAAATTTGTAGAATCAATGGTTTATGAATTAAGAGAACTTGGACTCACTAATGGGGGAGAAGGACCTTTAGTAAGATCAACATTAGCATGTCCTGGAAATGGTCATTGTATGCTTGGTTTAATAGATACAGTTGATTTAGCTGAAAAATGTGAAGAAAAATATGCAGAAAGACCAGCAACCTACAAATTTAAAATAGCAATATCTGGATGTCCAAACAAATGTGTAAGACCATCAATCACTGATTTCGGAATTAATGGTGTTAAATTCCCAGAAACCAATGAAGAAAAATGTAATGGTTGTGGAAGATGTCAAGATGTATGTAAAGTAGAAGCATTAGAAATACGTGGAGATGTATCAATAACTAATCATGATATATGTATTGGTTGTGGAAAATGTTTCGGAGCATGCCCACATGATGCAAAAGATGTAATATATGAAGGATATTCCTTATATATTGGTGGAAAAGGTGGAAGAGAAACTATTGAAGGATCTCAAATGTATGTGAAAACTGAAGAAGAGCTTTTTCAAACTTTACAAGCCGTATTGGAAACCTATGATAAATTTGGTAAAAAACCACAAAAAGAACGTTTAGCAAAAACAATGGAACGTATAGGTGCTGCAACATTCTTAAGTGAAGTTGAAAAAACTAAAAACTCAATCTGAGCAAGCTTCATTAAACATATAATTGAAAAAAGTTGCTAAGTTCACAATATCTAAACGATTATGTTCTACAATAGGAACAAGTGGACCAATATTATTTTCTTGATGATATGTTTCCCAATAGCCTGGAATATAAGCTCCGGGAACATCATCATCCCTTTTTATATTAAAAATTTCTCTTTCTATAGTTTGTAATTGACAATTAGGTAATATGTCTTTCCAAAGATTTCTAGCATAATACATTAAATCATAATTAATTAACTTTTTAGGATAATCTATTCTATAATATGCTGCCCTATTTTCTATGAATGGAACATCAAAACTTTTTCCATTGAAAGTTACAAAAACACTATCATTTGTGAGATGTTTGAAAAATTCTCTGATTAAAGCTGGTTCTTCGCTTCGATCACGTAATAAATATTGTGAAGTTGTAATTCTCTTGTTTTTAACTTCAGCAATACCTATTAAAATTATAGGAACATTTGATAAGCCTAATGTTTCTATATCCATAAATTTAAAATTCTCTTCAGGAATATCGCATGCACATTTTAAAAGATTATTTTTATCTTTACTATTATCTTTTAAAATTTGTATTTTACTTGTGTAGTCGGCAGATTCTAAATCGTTAATAACTTTTTCTGCTTTTTTATTGTAGGTATCATGATTAAGTAAATCATAAATGTTATTATATCCTTTTTCTTTAAGTTTTCCTTCAGTACTTGGTCCAATTCCATTAATGATTTTTAAATCGCAGGTTAAATCTTCATTAATATCTGCTTTATTTAAGTTAAAGTCAGTTTTTTCTTCACTAATTATTTTTAATGTTTCCCCATATTCATTAGTACAATTGCTTGTGTTTGGAAAATCATTAAAACTTTCACCTTCATATTTATTCAATAATCCTTCTTTTAATTGTTTAAAAAAAGTTGAACTATTTTTTTCTGCCTTTTTAACAGTATCATTAGAGGGATTTTCACTACTTAATGATTTGGATAATACATTTTTTAAATATGCTTCGTGTTCTTCTTTTCTAGAAACCATAATAATCAAATAAAATAAAATAATGAATTATACTATTCAGTTTTTGGTTTTTTCATATTAAAACTAATATAATCATAAGGTAATTCACAACAAGGAATAACATGTCTTTCTTGAATAGTAGCATCACCATAACTATTAACAATATTTGTAAAACCTTTTTTAATCTCTTTAAGCTTTTCAGGATCATGTATTCTTATACTGCCCATGAAACCAACACTGTCTTTAGTATTGAGTATACTAACATTATCCATTCTATAAGGTTCTCCTTTTTCTTCAAGTAATCGATTAGTTTTAATTAAAATATTCTCTTGTATCTCTTTTTTTTCTTCTTTAGTTACCATTATTATCCCTCTCATTAAATTGAATTATAATTTGAATTTTATTTCATAACCTGTACCTTTTATAGGTAATAATCTTATTGTACCTTCTATTTGTTGAACTAAACTATTTATTATCATTAAACCTAAATTACTAGAATCTTCAAGAAAAATGCCTTCAGGTAATCCTATTCCATTATCTTCTATGGTTAAATTAATCAAACCCTCACTTTCTTCCTTTAAACTAAATTCAATTAATCCTTCTCCATTAGGAAATGCATAATTAAAAGAATTATGCACAATCTCGCTTGTAATTAAACCTAAAGGTATAGCTTTAACCATATCTACATATACATCATCTAAATCATAAGATAATTTAATACCTTTACTCACATTAGTATTGACTTTCATCCATCTAACTTCTTCCTGAATATAATCTCCTAAATTAACATGAGCATAATCTGGGGATTGATAAATTTTTTCATGAATAATAGCCATACTATTTATACGACTTTTAGTTGATTCAATTGTAGCCTGAGGATTATTAACATTATAACGTGCATCTAAATTCAATAAACTTAAAATAATTTGCAAATTATTTTTTATACGATGATGAACCTCTTTAATAAGCATTTCTTTTTGATCTACTAAATATTTAAGTTCTTTTTCTTTTTCAACTTTAACACTAATATCTTGAATATAACCCACCATCTTAACTAATTCCCCTTCAGAATCGAGTTGGCAACTTACATACAAATCAATATCTTTAATTCCTTTTTTAGTAACAATTTGAGTTTGAGTAATAAATGATGAACCTTCTTTCATTGAATTAAACATTTTACTTTTTATTTCTTCAAAATCCTGATCAATAATATAATGATGTATAATATCATCATCATGATTTAAATTTTCAGATTTCTCTTCAATAAGTTTGAAGAATTCGTCACTCCATTCAAAATTATTCTTTTTATCCCAATATACATAAGCAATTTTACTTACTCCAGCGACCATTGTTAATGCTTCGTCTAATTTTTTAGATTTTTGTTCATGCTCAACACCTTCTGTTATATCAAAACAATAAAATAGTGCTGCAGGTTCTTTATTATAAACTGTTGGTTGCATTGTAGCTTTTGTATAAACTATTTTACCATTTTTATGACGTAATGTTAAAATGTCAGTATAATTGAAAATTTCCCGGTTTATAATTTTTGAGTAGACTTCATGAACATCTTGAGGTGTTGGTTTATTATTAAATCGAGGATTATTAAAATAGTAATCTTTTCCTATAAACTCATCTAAAGAGTAACCAGTAAGTTTTTCGATAGATTTGTTTGCTTTAACAATTTTTTTATCTTGAACAATCATTAATGGGTCTGGTGATGAATAAAAAAGATCCAATCCCTTATTATATAAAACATTAAAATCACTTTCAAGTCTAATAAGAACATATATTTTTCCATGACTTTTAAGAATAGTTTCATTAAATTGGGCAATAATTTGGTTATCAATATAATATAATAAATGCACTATTCTTTTTTGCCCTGTTTTGTAAACATCACGTAAGATTTTATGATATTGTATTTCTTTTAATAATGGGAAAGACTTAAGGTAAGATTTATTAAATAATTCTTTAGGATTATCCACTCCTACAAATTCTGATGAGTAATAACTTAGGTATTGTATTACAAAGTCTTCTCCATGATTATATGGGATTAAAATGTCTATATTATCTTCAAGATTATTATAAACATCTATATGATCCGATTCTTCTAATCCTTCTATCATTTCAGGAGTTTTAACATAAAATGGATATTTTTCATCAATTTCAACACTACTTATTAGATTTTCATTTTCATCTAATAATTTGAATTCCATTTTCATTTTATTCATCTCATTAGTGTTTTAATATTTTTTTTATAATTTGTAATCTTTTGTCCTAGGATTTATTTCAAATTCTATAATGTATCCAGTACCTTTACAATCTAATTTTTTGAATGTTCCTTCTAATTGTTCCACTAAACTATTTATTATTGTTAATCCTAATGTTGGTGATGTTGAGATGTCTAAATCTTCAGGTAGTCCTATTCCATCATCTGTTACATATAATTTAATCTTGTTTCCTAATTTTTCAAGATCAATTTCTAAATTTCCCCCTTCTCCATTAGGGAATGCATATTTAATTGTGTTAACTATCATTTCATTAATTATTAATCCTAAGGGTGTTGCATAATCCATTCCAATTTCTGTATTTACCACATTTACAATACGATTAATATTTTGGGGACTGTATAAATTAAATAAACTATTTATTTGGTTATCCAGGTACTCTTTTATATTTACATGAGCTAAATCGGAGGATTGATAAATTTGTTCATGTACTATTGCCATGGTTCTGATACGTGCTTGAGTACTATCTATAATCTCATCTTTTGCATCGTGTTTATATCTAGTATCTAACTTAAGTAAGCTTAAAATTATTTGTAAATTGTTTTTAATACGGTGATGAACTTCTTTTAATAATATTTCTTTTTCATCAAGTTCTTCTTCTAATTCGTTACGTTTAACTTTATCACTTATATCTTGAACATATCCGATGTAAGTTTCTATTCCTTCAGTATTAGTTGTGAAAAATTTTCCATAAACCACAATGTCTTTTTCTCCAGATGTTACATTAATTTTTGTAGGTAATCTAAAATCTGAAAAATTAAGATAAGCTTCGTTTTCTACTCTTTCTAATTCATTTCTATGTTCTTCATCCATATATTTAGGAAGTATATTGTCTTGTGGTTTAAAACTACCTGGTTGTATTTCTAAAATATCATAGATTTGATTAGTCCAATTATAATTGTTTATATTATCCCAAAAAACATATGCTACTTTATCTGTTTCTTTCATCAGTTCATTAGTACGTTTTTCTAATTGCATAAAATTAGTCATATCAATTAGAGTTAAAAATATTGCTGGTTTTTCATTATAATTTTCACAAATCATGTATGTTTTATAATATTTGTCTTTAATTTTATCATGAACTTCTCTTTCATAATAAGGTATTTCTCTATTTAAGAGTTTTTCATGTATTTCTGAAATTTTTAATCCATCAGAAGATTCATAATTATCTTGTCTGATATCAAAGGGTTGTCCGATTATTTCATTAATAGGAATATTAGTGATGTTTAAGAAGTTTTGATTAACTTTAACATATTTATTATCTTGAATTATACCCATTCCTTGGTGACTACTTTCAAATAAACTGTAATCTGTAGGATTATTAAGTTCTAAATCTTTAACAGGTTTAGTTAGTATTAAAATATGATTTTTATAAAATGTAAATTTCTGATTAAATCTGTATATTAATTTTTTATCTTCATACATGTTGAGAAATACATTAAAGTTTTCATCGTTTTGGGTTCTGTTAATTAAGTCACGATAGTA